>OFGE01000383.1_pt1 | contig 49636 bp, 40 predicted proteins | sample 1521681 | NCBI WGS metagenome assembly OFGE01 (sample SAMEA3504093, study PRJEB24116) | mouse gut metagenome | biome: mouse gut; feature: mouse-associated habitat; material: faeces | place: Denmark | collected 2011
TTGGTGCTTTGGGAGATTATATTCATTTTGGAATTACAGTTTGCGGAAACTCAAGAAAACTACGGTCTTGATTTCTGAAAGGACTTATAGTATATTCTAATAGAATGTAAAGCGCAGGAAGATTATGGGCGCAGACGCTGGATGCGGGGAGGAAACAGATATGCAGGAAGATATGCGGGATCGGATCAAAGTTGCCGTAGACGCTATGGGCGGAGACCATGCGCCCCGGGAGATCGTAAAGGGAGCCGTGGACGCGGTCTGCGAGCGAAAAGATATACAGGTCTTTTTGACAGGGCAGCAGGATGCCGTAGAGCGGGAATTGAAAAAGTATACGTATCCCACAGATCAGATTACCGTTGTCCATGCGGAGGAAGTCATTGAAACGGCGGAGCCTCCGGTTTTGGCGATCCGTAAAAAAAAGAAGTCCTCCATAGTAACGGGACTTACTATGGTAAAACAAAAGGAAGCGGATGCATTTGTTTCTGCCGGCAGTTCGGGAGCGATTCTGGTGGGCGGACAGGTGATCGTAGGCAGAATCAAGGGCGTAGAGCGGCCGCCGTTAGCGCCGCTGATTCCTACGGAACGAGGCGTTTCCCTGTTGATCGACTGCGGTGCCAATGTGGATGCGAGACCTTCGCATCTGGTTCAGTTTGCCAAAATGGGTTCGATCTATATGGAATATGTGGCAGGCGTCAAACATCCTAAAGTTGCGATCGTTAACATCGGAGCAGAAGAAGAAAAAGGCAATGCGCTTGTGAAAGAAACCTTTCCGCTGCTGAAAGAGTGCAGGGATATCAATTTTACGGGAAGTATCGAAGCAAGAGAGATTCCCCGCGGAGCGGCAGACGTCATTGTCTGCGAAGCGTTTACCGGAAACGTTATATTAAAATTATATGAAGGGCTGAGTTCCACGCTGCTGGGCGTCGTAAAGAAAGGGCTGATGAGCAGCCTGCGCAGTAAGCTCGGAGCCGTTTTGATCAAGCCGGCATTGAAAAAAACAATGAAGTCGTTTGACGCGTCCGTTTATGGCGGCGCGCCGCTTTTGGGATTACAAGGGCTTGTTGTGAAAACGCACGGCAGCTCAAAGGCAGTGGAAGTAAAAAATGCCATTATCCAATGTGTGACCTTCAAAGAACAGAAGATCAACGAAAAAATAAAACAGAACCTGATTGACGGGGACAATAAAGAGGAGTAGAAAAGGAGATTAAAATGGAGTTTGAAAAACTGAAAAAAATTATAGCAGATGTTTTAAATTTGGATGAGGATGAAATCACAATGGATTCAAAGTTTGAAGATGATCTGGGGGCGGATTCGCTGGATGTTTTTCAGATTATTATGGGGATCGAGGAAGAATTTGATATTGAAATTCAAAACGAAGAAGCGGAGAAAATCGTATCCGTTTCCGATGCAGTGGAACAGATCAAAGCGGTTTTGAATTAGGCCGGTTCTGAAAATTCATAGCTTCAAACAGAAAAGCCCCGCGTAAGAGGGCTTTTTCTGTTATACCAAACGTTTGAGCAAATTTACCGGAGACAGACGAAACAAGATCATATAGGAGAAATCAGAATTATGAAAAAACAGGAAGAATTTGAAAAGATCATCGGTTATACTTTTCAGAATGAAACATTGCTGCGCCAGGCGTTGACCCACAGTTCTTATGCCAATGAAAGGCACAGAAAAAGCGAGGATAATGAAAGGCTTGAATTTTTGGGAGATGCAGTATTGGAACTTGTTTCCAGCGAGTTTTTATTTTTAAACTATCCGAAATTATCCGAAGGGGATCTGACAAAACTGCGTGCCAGCCTGGTGTGCGAACCGACACTGGCGGCTTGTACGGCTCAGATGCAGCTGGGAGACTTTGTCCGTCTCGGCAGGGGAGAAGAGCAGACCGGGGGACGCAGAAGAAAATCTATTCTTTCCGACGCTCTGGAAGCAGTTATAGGGGCCATTTATCTGGATGGTGGTTTTACTAATGCAAAAGAGTTTATATTAAAATTTATACTCACCGATATTGAGCATAAGAAGCTCTTTTATGATAGCAAGACTATCCTGCAGGAATTCGTTCAGGGAAATTATGAGGAAGCATTAAGTTACAGATTACTGGAAGAGAGCGGTCCGGATCATAATAAAAACTTTACCGTGGAAGCCAGAATCGGCGATCGGGCGATCGGATCGGGAAGCGGACGGACGAAAAAAGCTGCGGAACAGGAGGCGGCATATCAGGCGCTTTTACTGTTAAAGAAGTAGAATCAGGGGGAGCTATGTATTTAAAAAGTATTGAGATGCATGGATTTAAGTCTTTTGCAAATAAGATCGTGCTGGATTTCCACAATGGGATGACCGGTATTGTCGGACCAAACGGAAGCGGGAAGAGCAACGTATCCGACGCAGTCCGCTGGGTTTTGGGGGAACAGAGCGCAAAACAGCTTCGGGGCGCGAGTATGCAGGACGTTATTTTTTCCGGAACAGAGAATCGAAAGCCGTTGAGTTATGCTTATGTGGCAATTACAATGGATAATTCGGATCATATGCTGGATATTGATTTTGAGGAAGTGACCGTTGCAAGGAGGGTATATCGTTCCGGTGAAAGCGAATATCTGTTAAACGGAAGCCCCTGCCGTTTAAAGGATGTCAATGAACTGTTTTATGATACGGGAATCGGAAAAGAAGGGTATTCGATTATTGGTCAGGGACAGATTGAGAAGATTTTAAACGGTCGTCCGGAAGAGCGGCGCGAACTGTTCGATGAAGCTGCGGGAATCGTAAAATATAAGAGAAGAAAGGCAACCGCACAGAAGAAACTGGAGTCGGAGCGGGAAAATCTGATCCGTATCAACGATATTTTAAGTGAACTGGAGCGTCAGGCGGGACCTTTGGAGCGCCAGGCGGAAAAAGCAAAAATCTTTTTGAAAAAAAGAGAAGAATTAAAGAAAAACGACGTCAATCTTTTTTTGATGGAGATGGAGCGGATCGATGCGCAGTTAAAAGAAGCGGCGGTCAATTATGAAACGGTCCGGGGACAATTAGAGGAGACGACGGCGTTTCATGAAAAGATGAAAACAGAATACGAACAGCTGGAAGACGCCATGGAAGCGGTTTCGGCAGAAATTGAGTCGGAACGGAACAAGCTGAATGAATCGACGATCTTAAAAGAAAAATTAGAAGGACAGATCGGCGTTTTAAATGAGCAGATCAAGGCTGCGGAACTGTCGGACGAGCATTTTGGAAACCGGAGAAAAGAACTCGAATCCGAGCGGACGGAAAAAGAAAACCAGTTAAACGCGTATGAAGAAGAAAAACTTGCGCTGGATATGCAGCTGGAACAAGCAAAGCAGCGTCTTAAAAAAGCAGAACATGAATTAAAAAATCTGCAGGAGTCCATTCAAAACTGCAATGAGAAGATTGACAGCGGTAAGAATGAGCGGATGGAACTATTGAACCAGAAAGCGCTGATTCAGGCAAATCAGCAGAAGTTTGATACGACGATCGAACAGATCAGCATTCAAAAAGCTCAGTTAAACCAGCGTCTCTTGCAGAAAAAGAGCAGCGAATCCGGATTGGAACATCTGTTGGAAGAAGAAACGCATACGTTACAGAAGGTGCAGGACGAGATTGAACAATTGCGGCAAAAAGAGCAAAAGCTGGAAGACGGTCAGAGTCAGCGGAGGCAGACACTTGCGGAATTAAACCGTACGCTGGAAGAAACGACTGCCAAATATCATAAACTGTCATCCAGGCTCGAGTCTTTACGAAATATTGCGGAGCGTTACGACGGATACGGAAACAGCATCCGTAAAGTCATGGCGCAGAAAGAGAGGGAGCCGGGGCTTTTAGGCGTCGTATCGGATCTGATCAAAGTGGAGAAAAAATACGAAACGGCTATTGAAACGGCGCTTGGCGGCAGTATCCAAAATATCGTGACAAAAGACGATGAAACGGCTAAAAAAATGATTGCGTATCTGAAACAGAATCGTTTTGGCAGGGCAACCTTCCTGCCGTTGACTTCCGTGAAAGGCAGCGGAGATATTAAATATCCGGAAGCGCTGCAGGAGCCGGGAGTTATCGGGCTTGCACACACGCTTGCAACTTATGATGAAACATACCGCGGCATTATGCGGCAGCTTTTGGGAAGGGTTGTAGTAGCCGATACGATCGATCATGCGGCGGCGCTTGCAAAAAAGTACAGGTATTCGCTGTCTATTGTGACTTTAGAAGGGGAGTCGCTTCGGCCGGGAGGATCTATGACGGGCGGCGCATTTAGAAACAGCGGCAACCTTTTAGGCAGAAACCGTGAAATGGAAGAATTGTCCGCGGAAGCAAAACAGACGCAAGAGCTGATCGAGAAACAGAAAGCGTGCAGAGAAGAGCTTCTTACGGCGATTGCACTGAATTCGGACGACATGGAAAAGGTCAGAGAAGAGCTCCAGCAGAAATATCTTTTAGAAAATACGGCAGGCTTAAACGTAGAACGTGCCAGACAGCAAAAAGAGCAAAGCGAGGCGGCGCTGAAAAATCTGCAGTCTGAGGGAATGGAACTGGAGAGCCGCATCCGGGAGATGAAGGAAGAAAAAGCGCAGGCACAAAAAGAAATTGCTCAGGTCAAGCAAAAAGAAGAAGAGTTGGAACAGGAGACGGCAACGTACCAGGAGATTTTGGACGAGAAGTTATATTTGGAGGGCAGCGCCGGAAGAAGTTTTTCCGAGGCACAGATGGAAGAGTCGAATATCCGGCAGAAAAGCGAATTTGCCGCTTCTAACATCGAACGTGTAAAAGAGGAAATTGAGAAATGCGGCATACAGATACAAAAGCTGTCGGAAGAAGCAGAATTGGCAAAGGAGGATGTAAAACAACGGGAACAGCAAATCGATCATATCCGGCAGACCATCCGTTCTTCGGAAGATGAGTTTGTCCGCTTTGAGGAGATTCTGCAAAAAAAGGTACTGCAAAGAGACGAGATCGCATCCAGACAGAAAGAATTTTTCGGAAAACGGGAAGAAATTACGGAGAGGATCAGTCATCTGGACAAAGAAATGTTCCGATTAAACAGCCAGAAAGAAAAACTGGAAGAGAGCAGGGAACGCCAGAATAACTATATGTGGGAAGAATATGAGCTGACGCCTCACAATGCGCTTGCATTCCGGGAGGAAGCATGCCGCAGCGCAGACGAATTAAAAAAGCAGATTTTATCTTTGAAAGATGAGATCCGCAGTCTGGGGGACGTCAATGTCAATGCGATCGAAGAATATAAGGAAATTTCTGCACGTTATGATTTTTTGAACGCCCAGCATGAAGATCTGATTCGGGCAGAAGAAGCGCTGGTCAATATTATTGAAGAGTTAGACAGCGGAATGCGCAGGCAGTTTACGGAAAAATTTGCGGAAATCCGGAGGGAATTTGACCGGGCATTCCAGGAATTATTCGGCGGCGGAAAGGGAACGCTGGAATTGGTGGAGGATGAGGATATTTTGGAATGCGGCGTCCGCATCATAGCGCAGCCTCCCGGAAAAAAACTGCAGAACATGATTCTGTTGTCCGGCGGTGAAAAATCGCTGACGGCAATTTCCCTACTGTTTGCAATACAGAATTTAAAGCCGTCACCGTTTTGTCTGCTGGATGAGATCGAAGCGGCTCTGGATGATTCAAACGTCGGGCGCTTTGCGGATTATCTGCATAAGCTGACGGAAAATACACAGTTTATTGTGATTACTCACAGAAGAGGGACAATGGCGTCTGCAGATCGTTTGTATGGGATTACTATGCAGGAAAAAGGAGTATCGACGCTTGTTTCGGTGGATTTGATCGAACACGATCTGGAAAAGTAAAAGTAGGAGGGACACGCGGTTATGAGTAAGGAAAAAAAAGGTTTTTTTGGCAGGCTGGCGGAAGGCCTTGCGAAAACAAGAAATCATATCGTATCCGGTATGGATCTGATTTTCAGCGGGTTTTCGGATATTAACGATGCATTTTATGAGGAAATCGAAGAAATATTAATTATGGGAGATCTCGGCGTATCTGCAACAGAAGAAATTATAGAGAATCTCAAGGTAAAAGTAAAAGAACAAAAAATCAAAGAACCCGCATCCTGCAGGCAGCTATTGATCGAGAGTATCAAAGAGCAGATGCGGGTGGAAGAGACGGCGTACCGTTTTGAAGAAGAAACGTCCGTCGTACTGGTGATCGGCGTCAACGGCGTGGGAAAGACGACGACAGTCGGCAAACTTGCGGGCAAATTAAAAAACCAGAAGAAAAAAGTCGTGATCGCGGCAGCCGATACGTTCCGTGCGGCGGCAGGAGATCAGTTGTTTGAATGGGCGAACCGCGCCGGAGTTGAAATGATCGGGGGACAAGAAGGCGCCGATCCGGCTTCTGTTATTTTTGACGCTGCAGCTTCCGCAAAATCCAAAGGCGCAGACGTTTTGCTGTGCGATACGGCAGGCAGGCTTCATAACAAAAAAAATCTGATGGAAGAATTAAAAAAGATTAACCGGATTATCGACCGGGAGTTTCCGGATGCTTACCGGGAGACGCTTGTGGTTTTGGATGCTACGACCGGACAGAACGCGCTTTCCCAGGCAAGGCAGTTTGGAGAAACGGCAGATATTACGGGAATCGTTCTGACTAAAATGGACGGTACGGCAAAAGGCGGTATTGCAGTTGCAATCCAGTCGGAGCTTCATATCCCCGTAAAATATATCGGCGTGGGAGAGACGATTGACGATTTGCAGAAATTTGACGCGGATGCGTTTGTAGACGCTTTGTTTACAACGAAAGACGAGGAGGGATCCTATGCTGACATTGGATAAATTTGAAGAAGCGAGTGAGAAAGTCCGGGAGGTCACGCTTGAGACAAAATTAATATACAGTGACTATTTAAGTATGCAGACCGGCAACAAAGTCTATTTAAAGCCGGAAAATATGCAGTTTACCGGAGCGTATAAGGTTCGTGGGGCTTATTATAAGATCAGTACGCTCTCGGACGAAGAACGGGAGCGCGGGCTGATTACTGCATCTGCTGGAAATCATGCGCAGGGAGTTGCTTATGCCGCTAAATGTTACGGTGCAAAGGCAGTGATTGTTATGCCTACGACAACGCCTTTGATCAAAGTAAACCGGACGAAAAGTTATGGGGCGGAAGTCGTGTTATTTGGAGATGTGTATGACGAGGCGTGCGCTTATGCCTATGAATTGGCAGAAAAAAACGAATATACGTTCATCCATCCGTTTGACGATCTTGCGGTTGCGACTGGACAGGGTACGATTGCGATGGAAATTTTCAAGGAGCTTCCTCTGGTAGAGTATATCTTAGTGCCGATCGGGGGCGGCGGTCTTGCAACCGGGGTATCTGCACTGGCAAAGCTGCTGAATCCCAAAATTAAAGTGATCGGCGTAGAGCCGGCGGGGGCGGGATGTATGAAAGCGTCTTTTGAAGCGGGAAAGGTGGCTTCACTTCCGACGGTAAACACGATTGCAGACGGTACGGCAGTGAAGACTCCGGGAGAGACGATTTTTCCGTATATCCGCAAAAACTTAGACGATATTCTTACGATAGAAGATAATGAACTTGTCGTCGCATTTTTGGATATGGTAGAAAATCATAAGATCGTTGTGGAAAATTCCGGACTGCTTACCGTTGCCGCACTGAAACACCTGAATGTGACAGGAAAACGAATCGTCTCCATTTTAAGCGGTGGAAACATGGATGTCATTACGATGTCTTCCGTTGTACAGCAGGGACTTATTTTACGGGACAGAATTTTTACCGTGTCGATACTTTTGCCGGATAAACCGGGCGAGCTTTCCAAAGTGGCGGATACGATCGCAAAAGAGCAGGGGAATGTAATCAAGTTAGAGCATAATCAGTTTGTAAGCATTAACCGGAATGCAGCGGTAGAACTGCGCATAACCTTGGAATGTTTCGGGACGGAACACAAACGGCAGATCATGAAAGCGCTCGAAAAGGCGCAATATAAACCGAAACAGGTTCGGACAAGTTTATAAATGAAAAGGACGGAAATCTGAAAACACAGGGAAGTTTGTGACAGGAATCGACAGAAAAGCTGATAATAACAGATAATACGGCAGACAAACCTTTCTTTATCGACACCAATTGATCTGGTCTGACTTTAAGTGTCGAATACTGCGATGAAATGTAATTGATTCGGCAGGGTGAGATGTTTATAATACAAATAGTCTCAATTTTATCAATAAGCTTTCAAAAGACTTGTGAAATTTGGCTGAATAAAATGTTTCAGGAGGAGAAATTGGAATGGGTAAATTAAATGTGGCAATTGCGGACGATAATGAAAGAATGCTGCGGTTATTAGGGGATATTATCCGTACGGACGATGAATTGGAGGTTGTCGGTACGGCGAAAGATGGAGAAGAAGCCTGGAAAATGATAAAAGAGAAAGAACCGGATGTCGTTCTTTTGGATATTGTTATGCCAAAATTAGATGGATTGGGCGTTTTGGATAAAGTAAATCATGATATGTCAATCAAAAAGCATCCGTCGTTTATTATGATCAGCGCGATCGGAAATGAAAAAGTGACAGAAGATGCTTTTTCTTACGGCGCAAATTATTATATTATGAAACCATTTGACAACGATATGGTAATCAAACAAATCAAACAGGCGAAAAAAGCGGCGGAATCTGCAAAAGCGGCAGAGGCCAGAAAAATAGGGGCTTATGAAAAGTTTGAAACGCAGGAGATTGAGCCCTCCCAGGATTTGGAGAAAAATGTAACTAATATTATCCATGAGATTGGAGTACCTGCGCATATCAAAGGATACCAGTATTTGAGAGAAGCAATCATGATGTCTGTCAATGACATCGAAATGCTCAATTCCATTACCAAAATCCTGTATCCTACGATTGCGAAAAAATATCAGACGACCCCAAGCAGAGTGGAACGCGCGATCCGTCATGCAATCGAAGTGGCATGGAGCAGGGGGAAAATGGATACGATTGATTCTCTGTTTGGCTATACGATCAATAACGGAAAAGGAAAACCGACCAATTCGGAATTTGTGGCGTTGATTGCAGATAAAATTCGGTTGGATTATAAACATAACGCTTAGTTTTTTGCTTTTTATTCCCTGAAAAATAGAGTATAATAGATCTAACATAAATATGGGAGGTCTGGTTATGAAAAAAATACTGTTTGCCTCTTCGGAAGCGGCGCCTTTTATCAAAACGGGAGGACTGGCAGATGTCGTGGGTTCACTGCCGAAGTATTTCGATCGTAAGAAATATGACGTAAGAGTAATCCTGCCGAAATATGCGTGTATGGAAGAGCGTTTTTTAGGGAAGCTGCAGGCGGTTACGGAATTTTATGTACAATTGGGCTGGCGGAAACAGTATGCCGGTATTTTAAAAGCAAATGCAAACGGCATCCAATACTATTTTGTCGATAATGAGTTTTATTTTGCAGGAGACCATCCGTATGGCGAAATATATCAGGATGTAGAAAAATTTGCATTTTTTTCCAGAGCAGTGCTGGATGCAGTAGAACATATAGATTTTTGTCCGGATGTGATCCACTGCAACGACTGGCAGACCGGTTTGATTCCGGTATTTTTGGAACATTTTTATCGATCAAGAGAACGATATCAGAAGATCCGTACGGTATTTTCCATACATAATATCCGTTTTCAGGGTAGATGGAAAATTCCTGAAGTGAAAGATGTGACAAGCTTGCCGAATACGGTGTTTACGCCGGAAGGAATTGAAAGTTACGGGGAATCGAATTATTTAAAAGGCGGGATTGTGTATGCAGATGCGGTGACGACAGTCAGTAAGTCCTATGCGATGGAAATTATGACGCCGGAAGGCGGAGAAGGACTGGACGGTGTGCTGAGACGTTTTGGGTTTAAGCTGTTTGGCATCGTCAACGGATTGGATTACGACGTATATAATCCCGCGAAAGACAGCTATATTTTCGTACCTTATCATGCGGCGGATGCTGTGGTGAAAAAAGCTCAAAATAAAGAAAAACTGCAGAAATTTTTGGGATTGCCGAAATCGGCGGATACGTTTCTGATTGGCATGGTCTCCAGAATGTCAGACCAGAAGGGGTTTGATCTGATCGATGCGGTGCTGGACCGCTTTTTGGCTGCAGAAAATGTACAGTTAGCCGTGTTGGGAACCGGTGAGGAACGCTATCAAAATATGTTCCGCTATTATGCGGATAAATATCCAGATAAGCTTTCTGCCAATATTTATTATTCGGAACAGACGGCGCACAGGATCTATGCGGGGGCAGATGCGTTTTTGATGCCGTCTCTGTTTGAACCCTGCGGGTTAAGCCAGTTGATCAGCCTTCGGTACGGAACGGTTCCGATTGTTCGTGAAACGGGCGGTTTGAAAGATACCGTAGAGCCTTACAATAAATTTACGCAGGAGGGAACGGGATTTTCTTTTGCAAATTATAATGCGGAGGAAATGTTTGATACGATACGATCGGCGATGCAGTTGTATTATACGCAGAAATCTAACTGGCAGGATTTGATGCGCCGCGGTATGGATCAGGATTTTTCCTGGAGAAGTTCCGTGGAAGAATATGAAAGGCTCTACGAGAGTGTCTGCGGCTTTACTGGGTAATAAAGCCTAAATCCCGATCCAAGATATATACGTGGTCAGAAAGGATTTCTTCTTCGGCGACTTGTGAAGCATTAATATCCTGAATCATACGGTTTAAATCGGATCTGCGGGCGCCGGATTCTTTGGACAGAAGCAGAACTTCATGGACGCTGCTGGGCAGGATATAAAAATCCTGTCCGATAGAACGGGCAAACTGAAGCAGTATTTTGGGATATAGGATTGCAGATGCGCCGTAGAATCTTTCCGTATTGGAGAGGACATACATTTCAAAGAACTTTCCCGAGTCTGTTCTGCTGCATTCAGAAGACCGGCCGGGATGTTCGTCATAAGAAAATTTGCCGGAGCCGTCGCATGGTGTCGTCATATCCCGGCATAGAGCGTTTAAAGCATCCTCCATACTTGTAATTTCGTAAGGAAGCAGTATGGGGGTGTTTTTTATTGCCAGATCGTAAAGTGTATCTGCCGTAATATCCCAGATATCCAGGTGGCGGTTGTGAATTAAAATGGTAGCGGTTCCGTCCGGCATATCCGGAAGGTAACAGCAAAATACGACGGCGAGGTCTAAAAAGCGGAAATGCGGAATCTCCCGTAAAAGCGCCTGGTTGTGTTCAAAATGGATCAGTTTGAAGATAATCTGATATTTTACTTTTTGATAGTCGGTAAAAAAGGAAAGATCGATGTTTTGTTTGGGAAGATGTTCCCGGTAAGAGGCAATAATTTCTTCACAAATAGAGGATAATGCTTTTCCTGCAAGATAGTCGTCATAATAACGGTTTAGATAGATGGTAGGTGTGATATTGACCGAGGCATCCTGGATTGTCAAACCGTCCAATCGGATATTGTTATTTTTCATGATCGGATGTAATGATACCGTGGCGTCGTCTCCAAAATGCTTCTGGATGGAAGCTACTGTAGAGGATTTGAATGTTTCATAGTTCATGTGATAACTCCTTTATTATAAAATCGGAATTATATGCATGAATCTGCCAGATGCGTCCCCTGTTTTTCTGTCAAAGGGGAAAAGATAAAAGAAAGGTACGCAGATATTCTGCGTGGAGATACTATAGCATTTTAGCGGAAAAAAAGCAAGCGTTTCTTCGATAAATTCTGAAAGATAATCGGATCAGGATTACATGGGAAGCTTGCTTTTTTCGAGCCGGTTTCTGTTTTCCGTACTGGTACCCCAGGCTTCCAGTGCAATCAGGTATGTTTCGCTGACTTTGGAGTTGATTTCCTTTAAGTCTTTTCTCATTTCCCGTTGATTGACCCGCAGGGCGGATACTTCGGAATCAATTCTGTCCAGCCGGTTATGGATAGAGCAAAAGTTCGCGTCTGCGTCATCCAGCCGAATATTAGTGGAAACAAGTTTGGCATCCAAATCGTCGAGCCGGACATTAGTGGAAACAAATTTGGCATCCAGATCGTCGAGCCGATGATAGACGGGTTCCAATTTTTCATCAAATTTCTGATCGAGTTTTTGGTCGAGCTTCTGGTCTAAGATATTTGATATGGCGGATAACAATTGTTCGTTATTCATGTGTTCACCTCCTTTGAACGGGAGTATAACACAGGTTAGATATAAAATGCAAGACAGAAAAAGTTTTCTGTCCTGCATGTGTTATTTTCGTTTATGAAAAAAGATATGTAATACTGCAGATCGATTGCGGCAATACCGACATTAATCGGATTTCAGTTCTTTCCATAAACGGTTATATAAATTGGTTCCTTCTTCGTTGAGGCTCGTGTAAACTTCACAATTCTCCAGGACGGACTGATCGGGGAAAATGATCGTATCTTTTTTTATTGCATCGTCCAGATTGTTATACACGGCTGTATTCGGCGTTGCATAGTAAACGTAGTCGAAATTTTTTCTGGCGATGTCTTCCTGACAGAGGAAATCCAGAAATTTTTCTGCGTTTTCCATATTTTTGCAGGTTTTCGGTATAAACCAGGAATCGATCCAGAGATTGGAACCTTCCTTTGGCACGCTGTAGGCAAGATTATCTGAGAGGGATTTGGCATAGGCGGCTTCACCGGAATATACCACGGCAAGAGAGGCATTTCCCGCCGCCATTTCGTCTCCTGTTTCATCGACAAAATAAGCATAAATCAGGGGTTTTTGATCCATCAGCATGGTAAGCGCTTCATTAAGTTCCTGTTCGTTTGTTGTATTTAACGAGTAGCCAAGCCGCTTTAACGGAACCAGAAAGCAGTCCCGGACGCTGTTTTCCATAATAATTCGTCCTTCGTACTCAGAATCCCAGAGAATGTCCCAGGAATTTGTTTTGGACGCGTCCACTTCGTCGGTATTATACAGGATTCCGACCGTGCCGTAAAAATAGGGAAGGGTATATCGATGCGTCGGATCAAAGGAAGCGGATGCGTCGATAATATTCTGGTCAATGTTTTGATAAGAGGGAATGTTATCATGGTTCATTTCCAAAACTTCTTCTTCTTCGATCAGTTTCTGAATCATATAATCGGAAGTGCATAACAGGTCATAGTCGATCGATCCGGCTTTGTATTTGGTATACATTTCTTCCGGACTTTCATACTCTTCGTATTCTACCCGGATTCCGGTTTCTTCCTCAAATTGTTTTAAGGCGTCCGGGTCGAAATATTTACCGTAATTTAATACGGTTAAGGTTTCTTTTCCGTCCGATGAATTACCACAGCCTGTAAATGAAACGGCGGCGAATAGAACGGAACATAAAAGCAAATAAAATTTTTTCATGGTCTTTAGTCTCCTTTTTCATTTATTAATTTTTCTTGTTTTCGGGAAGTGCCGAAATTCATGACCAAAAGCAGCAGCAGCGCGATCCCGAACAAAAGCGTAGAAAGCGCATACATTTCCGGTTTGATTCCTTTCCGTAATTCCGTATACAGCATCGTAGAGAGTGTATTGACTCCGGCGCCTTTCGTAAAATAGGTGATGGAGAAATCGTCTAAAGACATGGTAACTGCCATCAGAAAGCCGGAAAATACGCCGGGACGGATATCGGGCCATACGATTTTATAAAAGGCGTATAAAGGCGTTGCTCCCAAATCCAGAGCCGCTTCATATGCCGAACGGCTGGTCTGGTTTAATTTGGGAAGTACATTTAATATGACATAGGGAATGTCAAACGTCAGATGCGCGATCAGTACCGTAGAAAAACCCAGTTTTGTAAACCTTACAAACAACAGCATCATTGAGATGCCTGTGACAATATCGGCGTTTAAGAGGGGAATGTTTGTGGCACCTAAGAGGATGGCTTTTCCCCTGCTTTTCATGGCGTGAATGCCGATTGCCGCCAGAGTTCCGATGATGGTTGCGCAGACAGATGCCGTCAGCGTAATTTCAAGCGTCATAACAAACGCTTCCATGATCGTTTCATTTTGGAACATGGCAAGATACCATTTGCCGGTAAATCCTCCCCACTTCACCCTGGATTTGGAATTGTTAAAAGAAAGTACGATCAAAACCAGGATGGGAAGGTATAAAAACAAAAATATCACCGCCATATACAGCCTGCCGGAACATTTTTTTACCATACCGCAGTTCCCTCCCCTTCTTTATTGTGGGAATTCATAAACGCCATACTGGCGACGACAAATACCATCAGGACGATGGAAAGTCCGCTTCCCATATTCCAGTCCATGCTCTGCATAAATTCCTGTTCAATCACGTTTCCGATTAAAAGGACTTTGCCGCCGCCTAAGAGGTTCGAAATGACAAAGGAGGTCAGTGCGGGCACAAAGACCATGATGATTCCGCTTAAAACGCCTGAAAGCGTTAACGGAAAAATGATTTTTATAAATACGTAAAACTGGTTTGCACCTAAGTCTCTGGCGGCGTTTATTATATCGTCTCCAATGCGTCCCATGGCGTTATAGATTGGCAGGATCATAAAAGGCAGAAAATCGTACACCATGCCGAATACAACGGCGGAGGGCGTGTTTAAAAGGGAAAGTTTCGGAAGACCGATACTTTTTAAAATCGTGTTTAAAATGCCGTTGTTGGAGAGTAAAAGCTGCCATGCCAGAATCCGGAGCATAAAATTCATCCACATCGGAAGCACAAATATAAATACAACAAAGCTCTGGCGTTTTAAGTGCAGGCTGTTTAAGGTCATAGCCAGCGGATAAGCCAAAATCAGGCAGAATACCGTACATAATAACGCCAGTTTCAGAGAAAGAAGCAGGGCTTTGATATGGATCGGTTCTGCAATGGCGGTAATATTTTGAAGCGTAAAAGCACCGGATGCATCCGTAATGCCGTAATAAACGATCATGAGGATCGGCAGTAAGACAAAGCCGATTACCCAGATCACATAAGGACCTGACAGAAACTGCCGTTTTAATTTAGACATCAAGTTCCACCGCCTTTTCGTCACTGGATTCCGGTTTGTTCATGATCTGGATATTAAACGGGATGACCGAAATTCCCACATGCGTTCCCACAGGATACATTTTTGTCGTATGCACCAGCCAATCGTAACCTCCTGCCTGAACTTCAATTTCATAATGCACGCCTTTAAAGATAATGGAGACGACGTCTCCTTCTAAAAAACCGTCGGCAGGGTCGGATAATTCCACATCTTCCGGACGAATCACGACGTCCACGGGTTTCTGCCTGCCGAAACCGGTGTCGACACAGGGGATTTTTACGCCTAAAATCTCAACCAGCTTATCTTCGATCATCGTACCGTCAATGATATTGCTGTCGCCGATGAAATCGGCGACAAACGCATTGCAGGGTTCATTGTAAATATCTTCCGGCGAACCGATCTGCTGGATATAGCCCTGGTTCATAACAACAATCGTATCCGACATTGTCAGCGCTTCTTCCTGGTCGTGGGTTACATAGACAAATGTGATGCCAAGTTCTTCTTTTAACCGGATCAGCTCATACTGCATATCTTGCCGGAGTTTTAGATCAAGCGCGCCCAGAGGTTCATCCAAAAGAAGCAGCTTCGGTTCATTGACGATTGCCCGTGCAATGGCGATTCGCTGCTGCTGGCCGCCGCTTAACGAGTCGACATTTCTGTGCTCAAAACCGTCTAGGTTCACTAATTTTAAGGCATATTTGATTTTATCCTGAATATAGGATTTGCTTTTCTTACTGATTTTTAAGCCGAATGCAATGTTTTCCGCAATGGACATATGGGGAAATAATGCATATTTCTGAAAAACCGTGTTTAATTTTCTCTCGTTCGGGGGAAGAGAAGTGATGTCGGTTCCGTCAAAAAAAATCTGCCCCTGATCCGGCATTTCAAAACCGCCTAAGAGACGAAGAGTCGTCGTTTTGCCGCATCCGGAAGGACCCAGCAGCGTTAAAAATTCGTTTTCCTGTATTTTTAAATCCAAGTCATCTAATACCAGGGTATTGTCAAAAGATTTTGAAATATGGGACAGATGGATGAATTCTTTTTCCATTTGTAATCCTCCTAATGTAAAAGAAATAGTTAAAAACTGGGCGGCGTCGTAACCCAGAGAACGACGGCGTCATATTTGCCCGGATTTTCCAGACGATGTTTTTTGGTAGAGGGAAAGGCGAACGATTCTCCGGTATGCAGCGTATACTTCTGCGTCCCGAATACGAGCTTTACCGTACCTTTTAATACATAGCCGAATTCTTCTCCTTCATGAGGAAGGAGCTCTTCGGATACGCCGCCGGGCTTTAACGTCAGCCGGATCGGTTCCATGGAATTTTTCTGTGCGTTCGGAATGATCCATTCAATTACAGCGTTGGTTTCTCCATTAATTTTTTCAAAATAATCTTCCTTTTTGAATACGATCTGTTCCGGTCCGGATTCGGCAAAAAATTCCGCCGGAGTTGTGCCAAGGCACTGGATAATATCCAAAAGCGTACTGATGGAAGGTGTGTTCTGGTTGCGTTCCAATTGTGAGATAAATCCTTTTGTCAATTCCGCCCGGTCCGCCAGTTCCTGTTGCGTCAGCCCGTAGAAGATGCGAAGCTCTTTCATCCTCTTTCCAATGTCCATATGAACGGCTCCTTTGTAATTTTAATAGTAGATTCAAAGTTTACTAATTATAAACAAACAAGAAATATTTTATCGAAAATTAGAAAAATGTCAATAGGAAATTGGAAAGAAAAAAAGATTTGTGCAAAAATGAGGAAGATGCATTTTTTGACTAATAAATAGATTTGATTCGAAAATTATTTATGAAAAAAATAAAAAAATATAATGGGGCCATAATAAATAATGAATTTATACCGAAATATTTGATAAAGAAATAATAATCGAAGAAAGTAGGAGAATTTATGTTAAAAATAGCGATATGTGATGATGAAAGGTATTTTCAAACAATAATAAAAGAGATATTGATAAACTATCAAGAACAGAAAAACATACCATTATCAATTGATATATTTGAATCAGGAAAAGAACTTTTAAAACTTGAAATGGGATTAGTTCGTTATAATATAGTGTTTTTAGATATAAAAATGGATGAGATTGACGGGATATTGACGGCTCAAACGATACGGGATGTTAATAAGGATATATTCATAGTATTTATTACTGCGTTTGTGGATTATTCACTCGAAGGCTATAAAGTAGATGCAATACGATATATTTTAAAAAATAATGAAAGTTTCTATTATACTGTTTTTGAAAGTATGGATGCAATATTAGAAAAAATGAATTATAAATATAGCAAAAAAATATTTAATTTTATGGAAGGGCGTAAAGCAATCCATACAAACCGTATATTGTATATAGAAAGTAAATTACATAAATTACACTTTAATATACTCGAAGAAAAAATAAATAGCTATACTTTATACGGAACTTTAGATAAATTAGAAGAGCAACTTTTAGAAGATCAGTTTGTTAGAATTCATCAAAGTTATCTAGTAAATATGAAACATATTAAAAGTATAAAAAAATATAACTTAACATTAATGAATGGTATGATTTTGGATATACCTAGAGCGCGTTATAAAAATGTGGAAGAGCTTTTCGTCATATATAAGGGAGGATTGTAAATGCTTTATATATTTAATAGCTTTTTTCTGGTTTTATTAGAAGTTTTGTGTTGCGTAAAATTTTTTGAGTCATTTGGAGAAAGAAAAGAAACAAGTTTATGGAAAAATTTCAGGATAATTGTTATGCTGATTTTTGTCGTGCTTTTGATTTCAATCTGTTTAAAAGAATTGTTTATGATGAAAGAAATCATAATCGTTTTTATTACTGCAGTAATCATGTCTACTCATATAAAAATCAGTTTTCTTAAGTCTTTAGTTTTTTCATTTTTATTTCAGGGGTTACTGCTTGTAGTTGATTATTTTATTTATTTAATTTGCACACATATTTTTTTTGAAAGTTCTGAGCTTTCAGTGTTCTATTTTATTCAAGCTTCATTAATCGTAATATTTGGAAAATGTATTCTGATGTTAGTGGTTTTACTAGTAAGAAAGCTTATAAAAGTAACTACTCCTGTTTTGATGATAGATATGGAGTGGTCTCGTTTTATAATTTTTCCGATTTTTACAATTTGTATTATAGCATATATGATTTCAACATCTGAACTAATTCACATTCAAAAACGAAACGAAATCTATATAATAACTGCTTTTGGGTTGGCTGGAATCAATATCGTAGTATTCTATTTGATACATGATATTCTAAAGCATGAAGTAAACATACATAAAAATGAACTTTTTCGGTTACAAATAGAAAATCAAATGAATTTGTTTAATTCTGTATCGGAAAGTTATGATCAGCAAAGAAAACAAATGCATGAATATAAAAATCAAATAGAATGTATAGATGCATTGCTTAAAAGGAATAGATATAAGGAATTAAGAGAATATGTTCAAAAAATTAGGGGGAAATTTAGGGAAAAAATAGATATTATTCAAACGAGTCATGTAATTGTAGACGCGATATTAAATACGAAATATCAAGAAATGTTCTTACATGATATAATTTTTATATTTCAATTAAATGATTTATCTGATTTGAATATGGATGACGAAGATCTGATTATTATTCTTTCAAATTTACTGAACAATGCAATTGAAGCATGTGAGCAATGTCAATGTAAAAAGGTAATAAAATTGAAGTTTGTTCGAGAAGAAGAGGTTGCTATTATTTCTTGCAAAAACACTTATGAACACGAAATTATTTATAAAAATAATCAAATTCAAACATCAAAACAGAATAATTTGCTGGAACATGGATTAGGGATAAAGAATATAATTGAGACCGTAAAAAAATACAATGGATATTATGCTATGAGAGAATATGGGTCTGAATTTCAATTTTCAATCATGATACCATTATATAGAAATGAACTTTAGAATTAAAAATTTGAAAAAAACCTGTATATCTTGCATATTATAAATACTTATCAATCATTTTCTGCTTAATAATGTCATTTTCTGCTTATTATCTTGTTGTATTTTTTGTTTTGTTCGATAATGGAATCGTGAGGCAGAGTGTGTTGCTATGATTGAAAAAATGGCAGATGACTTGATTAGGTATATGACGGAAGAAAAAATGATAAAAGAAAATTTAAAGGAGGATTATACTTATGCGTTAATTTCTATTTTAGAAAAATTTATTACGATAGGAAGTATTTTGATCATCAGTATTGTAATACGAAAGTCTATCCCTTCCATCTTATTTTTATTATTTTTTTTATCATTGAGAAAACGAACTGGAGGATTCCACTTTCGTACATATGCAAAATGTTACCTGGCGACAGTAGTGGCTTATATAATTATAGTAAGTATCAGTCCTATTTTGTCAGAAAATTTATATTTACTATTGGTAATATTTATCTTTGCAATCTGTTGTATTGGGTTTATTGGGACTGTAAATCATCCAAATATGAATTAGGTGATTAAGAGTTTGTGTATTGGTGTGGGGAGAGGATATCTGTCCATACCAATACATATTATGTGTTGAGGAGAATGATTTATGAAGATTTTTAATGATATTGGTATGTATCAGGTGTGTTTGAAAGATCCAAATAAAAGTTACATCGTTGGAGCTTCAGAAGAGGCAAATGAACGTTTTCGAGAACAATTAAAATCTTTAAAATATCAGCCAGGAATGAAGCTGGAGGAGTGTTTTGGTTCTGAAACCATCTCTGTTTTAAACGATCCGAGGCAGAAAGAATGGACTTCAAAGATTGAGAGGATTACCAGCGAAAACTATAATGATATTATGAAAATAAAAGGTATGCCAGGTAGTTGTTTTGGATCTGTATATGGATACCAGCAGCAGAACCAGATACATAATATCATGGAAGAGTATTATCAGGGAGATTATACGAGAGAAGAAATTAAGCAAAAGGTAAAAAATATCTGTATGGATATGCGGGTTTACCTTATCCAGGAACGTCATACAGACGGATATAATGCTCGGGATAATCAGCAGATATTACAAGATATTTATGAAGTGGTACAAAAAGCCAATGTACGCAAAGCAGTAGGATTCAGTTTGAAAAAGGGAAAGGAGCTTGCAGAGCAGTTTGAACATGCCGATTTAAATGACTGGATGTATTATGATGCAAATGATTATAATAAGTCGGAAGATATGAAAGAATGTATCCGACAGGCAATCAGTGAAATGGCAAATGAATGGAATGTTACATCTTTGGATTTTGAAGAGATAGAAAAAAATTCTAAGCAAGTCTTAGATGGCGGTTTTGACTATCATTCCGTCTGGCAATGGCAGGCATGGCAAAGAGGCATTACCCGTATGACAGATTTTAATACGGCTCCACCAAAAGATTTTTCATTTTTTTATAAAGAACGTAAGCAGATGAGTTCTGAACAAGGATATGTAGAAGTTGGATATGGTAATCAAAAATGGTGTTCGGATGTCCCGTTTCATAGTTTTGATGAGAGTAACGGAACGATAGAAGTTTTTTGCTTGGATGGTTTTGCAAAAAGGTATCTTGTTGGTTGTGACCAGACAGATTGCTCCTATTTTTTAAAGAAATTTGAATTCTTTCAAAAGACATACATAAGAGATGATAGAAAGTGGTGGGAGATGTTATAAGGATTTGGTGATATCTTTAATCTCAGTTATTTCAAACGAAAAAAATGTATAAAATGAAAAAAGGGAATATTGATCATTCAGAAGAAATGAAAAGAGACTGCTGTAAAAATGCTCTGCAGTCTCTTTTTCTGTTGCCCATCTGTTATCTTTATAAGTTAAAGAAGATTTCTATTATTTCGGGTCAAATACTGAAATGGTTCCGCTTCCGTTGACCGGCATCTGGTAAATCGTATCTTCTTTGCCGACTTCACTGAAATAGACGTTTTGGGAAGTGACGTTGATATTGGTGTAATTTCCCTCGCGAATCACGCGGTAATTGCTGCCGTCGGTGGATACGCTGCAGAACGCGGCGTCGCCGTCTAAGTTGTTTCTCTGGAAATAAATCGTATCTCCATAGACATTATAGTATTCGATTCTGTCCTTTACGACAGTGACGGGATCTTTCTGGGAACGCCCCAGTCTTACTAAGGCATAATTTTGTTCGCAGTCCATAAAATAAATATTTTCATTGTCCGCAGAAGGCATCCAGTAATTGCCGCTGCAGATCGTCTGGGACGTGCCGGTCGCCGTATCCATCTGGTAAATATTATGGTCTTTTTCAATGCCGTTATAATATAAATACTGTCCGTTTGCAGAGCAGGTAAAATATGGGTTCGTATCAACCTGTTCGGCTTCGCTGCCGTCGATCTTAATCCGATAGAGCGTGGACGCTGTTTCTGTCGTATAATGGATATAGTATATGTAATTGCCGATCAGCGACGCATAAATCGACGGAGCCGAATCCAGAATTTTGACCTTTCCCGTCTTTAAATCGTAGCGGCACAGGCTGTTTGTGTTAAAATGCAGAAAGGAAAACTGAAAATCCTTGGCAACATTGTTTCGGACATAATAGACATAACGGTCGTCTGCATTGATAAAAGAAGCAATATCTTCGTACAGTTTTTCGGTTTCTCCCGTCTGCAGATCCATAGAATAGAGGTAATGGCTGTCGTTTGGGTTGCTGAAATAAACCATGCCGTCACGTTCGCAGAATAAACCGTTGTTGTAAAGGTTTCCTGCTGTATTGCCGTTGACATAAGTATCGTTCCATTGTGTTTTGTTGGAAAGATAATAAAATACAGCGTAGCCGGCAATGATCAGGATGATAACAGCCAAAATCAGGTATCGTCTGATATTTCTCATAATTCTCACTCCCATTTTGTTCATGATCAATCGTTTCCGGAAAAACTAAAATATGATCTGGTTTTTCTTTTGGTTTTATTATAACTTTTTGGCACGGAAGTTGCAAGGCTATCTTGCTATCTGATGATGATTGTTATATGATAGAATAAATAGGAAATTTGTCTTATGCGGAGGGAATTATGAGAGAATTACAGGAAATTTGGGCGGATATTGCCGCGATTGACGAAACGCTTGCCGGTTTATACCAAAAGCGCATACAGCTTACGAAAGAAGCGGCAGAAAAACCTCCGGCAGATCGGGAGGCGTTTGATTTTTCCCAGGTGGAAGCATTTTTATTTCAGCAGGCAAAGGTGGTATTTCAGGGAGAAGAAGGCGCATACAGCCAGCAGGCGATGCGGGAATTTTTCGGCAGGCAGACTGAAAATTTTCATGTGGATACGTGGCGGGAGGCGATGGATGCGATTGCCGCAGGGACGGCGGATTATGCGGTACTGCCGATTGAAAATTCTTCTGCAGGCATCGTATCGGAAAATTTTGACCTGCTTGTGGAATATGACCATTATATTATCGGAGAACAGATCATAAAGACCAATCACTGTTTACTGGGTATGAAAGAAGCCGTACATTCGGATATCACAGACGTTTATTCGCATCCGCAGGCATTGATGCAGTGTTCTAGATATCTGGATGCAAACGGGAGATGGGAAAAGCACAGCGTGAAAAATACGGCGGGCGCCGCAAAAAAAGTAAAAGAAGACCAAAAGAAAAACAAAGCCGCGATCGCATCGGGCGTTGCAGCCGAAATTTACGGATTGAAAATTTTGGCGGAAGGGATTGAAAACAATACATCCAATTCGACCAGGTTTATCATTGTTTCCGGCAAAAAGGCGTTTCGGGCAGACGCTGCAAAGATCAGCATCTGTTTTGAACTTCCACATAAAAGCGGCTCGCTTTATCAGGCGCTTTCCCATTTTATTTATAACAATTTGAATATGAATAAAATTGAGTCGCGGCCGATTCAGGGCAGGACATGGGAGTATCGTTTTTTTATCGATCTGGAAGGAAATCTTTCGGATGTAAATGTGCAGTGTGCGCTGCGCGGATTACAAAAAGAAACGGAACGGTTAAAAGTTTTGGGAAATTATTAAAAAAGAAACGGAAGGCAAAGGAGCAGGATATGGCAGGTACGGAAGAATTGATTTTATACAGGGATTTGGAATACGGAAAGTTGTTTTACGGGTTTACGGAATTAATCGAATGCTGCAGTTTGTGTATGTGCGAAAAGGAGGACATGGCGGCGAAATATTACGACTGTCTCCATGACCTGATCGAGCTTTCGGCAAGACATGGGTTTACGGGAAATCTCTGGCACGATTTTCTGGCGCTTGTATTGGTAAACAATGAAAATGCCTACAGCAGATCGTGCGAAATGCGCGGGGAAGTTTCGGGAACGCTTGCGCAGGCGGCGCGTCATGATTTTGCCGTGTTTCAGGCATTATTTGATTTTGATCTCCATAAACTGGAGGAAGAGCTGGAAGTCTTCGGCATTGAGATGATCGTATCTTACACCCGCACGGAGCACGAGGGAAACATGTTTAACCGCAGGATCCGGGACCGGATCTGTGAACTGGCGCGCCATCTGGAAGCTGCAGAGGACGTGGGGGCATTTCAGCGGGCAGTCACGGAATTTTACCGGGATTACGGCGTCGGAAAACTTGGACTGCATAAAGCATTTCGTATTGTGCATAAGAAAAACGGGGCGAAGATCGTACCGATTTCCAATATCGCCCATGTGACGCTGGAAGATCTGATCGGCTATGAGATTGCCAAGAAAAAACTGACGGATAATACGGAAGCATTCGTATCCGGCAGAGAGGCAAATAACTGTCTGCTGTACGGGGATGCCGGAACCGGCAAATCTTCCAGCATCAAAGCGATTGCCAACCGATATTACGATAGAGGACTTCGATTGATCGAACTTTACAAGCATCAGTTTCAGGATTTGAACGCGGTGATTTCTCAGATCAAAACGCGGAATTATAAATTTATTATCTATATGGACGACCTTTCGTTTGAAGATTTTGAAACGGAATATAAATATTTAAAAGCCGTAATCGAGGGCGGTCTGGAGAAAAAACCGGATAATATTTTAATCTATGCGACGTCAAACCGCAGACATCTGATCCGGGAAAAATTTTCCGATAAGGCGGAACTCTCCGATGATCTGCACAATAACGATACGGTTCAGGAAAAACTGTCCTTGGCGGCAAGATTCGGCGTGCAGATTTATTTTGGGGCGCCGGATAAAAAAGAATTTCAGACGATTGTTGCATCGCTTGCAGACAGGCACGGGATCTGCATGGAACAGGAGACACTTTTGCAGAAGGCAAACCAATGGGAGATTAGCCACGGAGGGCGTTCCGGAAGAACGGCGCAGCAGTTTATCGACGATCTATTGGGGAAGGAGGAGAGAACATGAAAATTTTTGCAGCAATATATATCGGTTCTCATGAGGTGAGTTTAAAAATTTTTGAACTCGCCGCAAGGAAACCGATTCGTGAAATCGATTATATCCGGGCAAGAGTAGAGAGCGGAAAAGATTCTTACCAGAAAGGATATATCGGTTCGGAACTGGTAGAGGAGCTTGGCAGCATTCTGACCGGATACAAAAAGATCATGGAGGGGTACCGGGCAGACGCCTATACGGCGTATGCCAGCGGCGTATTCCGCGATGTGAAAAACGAGCTGTTTGTATTGGACCAGCTGTATATTCGGACCGGCATCCGTATTCAGGTGCCAAGCAATTCGGAACATCGTTTTATCGGCTATAAATCTGTAGCGTTTCGGGAAGAATTTGACGAGATGACCAAGCAGGGGACGGCGGTTGTCGATATCGGGGGCGGTAATCTGCAGGTAACGCTGTTTGCGGACGGGAGAGTCGTTACGACGCAGCATATGGTACTGGGGACGATGCGTCTTAGGGAACAGTTATCCGGAATCCGGCAGGCGGTCGCTCATTATGAGAATCAGATCGAAGAGTTGGTGAACAAAGACCTGGAAGTATTTAAATCCCTGTATTTAAAAGATAATAAAATAAAATCCGTGATTTTCATGGGGGATTACATTATGGATCTGATGAAAAAAGTGGAGAAAAAGGGCAATAAGATTATGGCGGCTGAAAAATTTGTCAAGGCGATGCGCAAATTATATAAGAAAAATGCCGAGCAGATCGCATCCGAACTGGATCTCTCCCATGAAAACGATCCGCTTTTGATTCTTTATATTGTGCTCTACACCAGAATTACCGAAGAACTCAACGCAGAAGAAATCTGGGCGCCGGGGGTCAATGTCAGCGACGGTATGGCGTATGATTATGCAGAGCGCCATAAGATTATCCGTTCGACGCACAATTTTGACGAAGATATTCTTTCGGCAGCCAAGCAGTTATCCAAACGCTACGAGGGATTTTCTCCCCATATCGACGCATTGACGAGTATGTCGGTTCTGGTATTTGACGCCATGAAAAAGGTGCACGGCATGGGCAGGCGTGAGCGCATTCTTCTGCAGACGGCTGCGATTCTGCATGACTGCGGAAAATATGTCAGTCTGGCGCACGGTCCGGAATGCGCGTACCATATCATTATGGAATCCGAAATCATCGGTTTGACGCATTTAGAAAGGCAGATCGTTGCCTGCGCGGTCTTTTATAATACATATCCTCTGGAGGATTACGAGGAATTGGCAGACAGGCTCGATCAAAACAGTTATATGACGGTGGCAAAGCTTTCCGCTATTTTACGGGTGTCCAATGCGATGGACCGCAGTCATAAACAGAAATTCAAAAATGTAAAGGCTTCCGTCCGGGGAAAACAGCTTGTCATTACGATCGAGTCCATGGATAACATTATTCTGGAAAAGGGGCTCTTTGCCGTGAAATCCGAGTTTTTTGAACGTGTATTCGGCATGAAGCCTGTGATAAAAGAAAAACGAATCTATAATTAGAGGTGGAACAAATGGAAAAAGAAAAAACGTTTACAAATCCGGAGCATTATGAAAACAGGGAATTAAGCTGGCTGAAATTTAACGGACGCGTATTAAACGAGGCGCGTGATAAAAATATTCCGCTACTGGAACGGCTGAAATTTATCGGTATTACTTCTTCTAACCTGGATGAGTTTTTTATGGTACGTGTGGCGTCGTTAAAGGACATGGTACATGCTGGGTATAAGAAAAAAGATATTGCCGGGATGACGGCGTTCGAGCAGCTTGAAGCGATCAATATAAAGACGAGGGCGTTGGTTGACACACAGTACGCAACGTACAACCGTTCTCTGATTCCTCTTTTGAAAGCGAGAAATATTGAGATCGTCAATGATTACGAGACTTTAAACGAAGAGCAGACGGCGTTTGCCGACGCATATTTTGAAGAAACGGTGTATCCGGTTTTAACGCCGATGGCGGTGGACGCTTCCCGTCCGTTTCCGCTGATTCTCAATAAAAGTTTAAATCTTGCAGCATTAATTAAGCGGAAAGGAAACGACGGAAAAGAGATTGAATTTGCAACGGTACAGGTGCCGTCCGTACTGCCCAGGATTGTGGAAATTCCTTCCAGAGAGGAGGGCGGACGTACGTTTTTACTGCTCGAGCAGATGATCAAGCGTCACATTTCCAAATTGTTTTTAAATTTTAAAGTTGTGTGCGCGTTTCCTTACCGGATCATGCGGAATGCGGACCTGCCGATTGACGAAGAAGAAGCGGAGGATTTGTTAAAAGAAATTCAGAAGCAATTAAAGAAAAGGCAGTGGGGGGAAGTGATCCGATTAGAGGTCGAAGAGGGGACTGACGAGAAGCTGCTTTCCATTTTAAAAAAGGAGCTGCATGTAAAAGAAGAAGATATTTACGAGATCAACGGACCGATCGACCTTACGTTTGTGATGAAATTGTATGATCTTGCCGGCTGCGATGATTTAAGATATAAGAAGTACCAGCCGCAGCGCGTTCCCAAGATCGAACCGGGAGAAGATATTTTTGCCGCGATCCGGGCAGGCGATATCCTGATGCATCATCCGTATCAGACGTTTGACCCGGTTGTGGATTTTATCCGTCAGGCATCTGCGGATCCCGAGGTACTTGCCATTAAACAGACGCTTTACCGTGTGAGCGGGAATTCCCCGATTATCGCTTCTTTAGCGCAGGCAGCGGAAAACGGCAAACAGGTTACCGTGCTGGTGGAATTAAAAGCGCGTTTTGACGAGGAACATAATATTGTCTGGGCAAAGAAACTAGAGCAGGCGGGATGTCATGTCATATACGGCCTGATGGGACTAAAAACACATAGTAAAATTGCGCTTGTCGTCCGCAGGGAAGAAGACGGCATCCGCAGGTATGTTCACCTTGGGACGGGAAATTATAACGATTCTACGGCAAAACTGTATACCGACTGCGGTATTTTTACCTGTTCGGAAGCGATCGGCGAGGACGCCACCGCAGTGTTTAATATGCTTTCCGGCTATTCGGAACCGCCGAGCTGGAACCGGCTGGTAGTAGCGCCGATCTGGCTGCGCAAAAAGTTTTTAAAATTGATCGGCAGGGAGACAAAAAATGCAAAAGAAGGAAAAGAAGGGAAGATAGTTGCAAAAATGAATTCTCTTTGCGATAAAGAGATCATTGCGGCTTTGTATGAAGCTTCCGCGGCGGGAGTAAAAATCGATCTGATAATCCGCGGTATCTGCTGTCTTCGAACCGGGATACCGGGCATCAGCGAGCAGATCCGGGTGCGGTCCATCGTGGGAAATTTTTTAGAACACAGCCGGATTTTCTATTTTTACAACGACGGACAGCCGGAGTTTTATATGGGAAGCGCCGATTGGATGCCGCGTAATTTAGACCGCCGTGTGGAGATTCTCTTTCCGGTCGAAGATGAGGAAATACAAAAAAGCGTCTATCATATCCTGGAAGTCGAACTTATGGATAATGTGAAAGCGCATATTCTCGGTCAGGACGGAGAATATGAAAAAATAGACAAACGCGGAAAAGTTCTGGTCGATTCCCAGGATCAGTTCTGCAAAGAAGCGAAAGTAAAAAAGGCAAAAGATAAAGGGAAATATAAAGAGCGGGTATTTATTCCCGTCGAACCGGTCTAGTACAGGTGAAAGGAGAACATGACGTATGCCAGACGGAAGGATCTTGTTTACGGATTTGGACGGAACGCTGCTGACGGATGACCGGATGGTTTCGGAGGGAAACCGGCGGGCGATTGCAGACGCTTTGGAACGGGGAAATTATATTGCGGCAGCGACCGGAAGGGCGGTAAACAGTGCCAAGATGATTATGGAAGAGCTTGGACTGACGCTGCCGGGCTGTTATATGATTGCATTTAACGGTTCTGTTTTATATGATTGTTATGAGAAGAGGATTCTGCAGCAGGAGACCATACCCGTTCCCGATGTATGCAGATTGTTTGAAGAGGCGCATCATGCCGGTATTTATATCCAGACATATAATAAAAACGAGATATTGACGGAACGTAAGACAAAAGAACTGGACTATTATGCCGAAATGTCGGGATTAACTTACCGGCTTGTGCCGGATCTTGGTCATGAGATGTTAAAAGAGGCTTATAAAGTTCTTCTGATTTACCAAAACGGCAGAGAAGTATTGGAGGCATTTCAGAAAGAGAATGAACACTGGGCAAATGAACGGCTGAACAGTTTTTTTTCCAGCAGCGAGTTTTTGGAATATACGCCGGCAGGCGTCAGTAAAGGATCTGCCGTACGCAATCTCTGCCGGTATCTCGGTATTCCGCTGGAACATGCGGTTGCAGTCGGAGATGAATGGAACGATATTTCCATGATACAGGCAGCGGGGATCGGCGCAGCCGTAAAGAATGCGGTGGATGCGGTCAAAGAAGCCGCAGACTATGTGACGCAGCGCGACCATAACCTGGATGCGGTTGCGGAAGTGATCGATCGGTTTTTGCTGTAAAAATACTTGGAATACCCGAAGCGGACAGAAACAAGCATGGTTCATTTCTTCTGTATATAGTCCTTCTATATATAAAATTAAAATTGACAAAACGGTCCGGCAATGGTGCATGACACATTGCCGGACCGTTTTGTCAATGATGGGAACGGTTACCGCAGATTTTCTAAAAATTCGTAAGGAACGCGTAACGATCCCATACCGCTGCCCAGACGGATATGGGGTTTGTTGCTTCCGTGAAAATCGGAGCCGCCGGAGAGCTTTAAGCCGTATTCGGCAGCCAGACGCTTGATATAGCGTTCGTCTTCCGGATGATACGAGGAATAAAGGGCTTCGATGCCGTCTAAGCCGCATGCCACGCAATCCTCGATGAGTTCTCTTAACCGCTGGTCGCTCATATGGTAAAGGACGGGGTGTGCCAGAATGGCTTTTCCGCCGGCATGATGGATCAGTTCAACGGCTTTCTGCGGAGAGATTTTTTCTCTTGGAATGCAGCAGGGGCAGCCGTCTCCGATGTATTTTTCAAATGCTTCCGAGATGGATTTGATATAGCCTTTGTCCAATAAAAATCTGGCAACGTGCGCTCTTGTTAAGACTGCATCCGGAAACATCACCCGCAGAGCCTCTTCTGAAATATCAAATCCGAATTCGTTTAATTTCTGGTACATTTTTTTGTTGCGGTTGTCCCGGTTGTCCCGAAAGCGGGCCAGATGTTCCAGAAGTTTCGGGTTCGTTTCATCCAGAAAAAGCCCTACCATATGGACTTCTTTTTCTTTATATTCCGTAGAAAGTTCAACGCCCGGGATCAATTCCATACCGGCGTCATCTGCCGCAGCTTTTGCTTCGGCGATTCCGTCTACCGTATCATGGTCAGTCAGGGCAAATGCAGAAAGGGATGCCTGTTTTGCCTCCGATACCAGTTCGGTCGGCGTGAGCGTGCCGTCTGAAGCGGCAGAGTGTACGTGTAAATCTATGATTCTGTTATCCATTTGAACATAGTCCTCCTGTTTTTATATATTTTTCAGTATAAAGGAATTGTCTTCTGATTTCAATAAGAAAAGAAATATTGCAGGGAAACCAGTAAAATAAAATCCATCAAATTGCGTGTTCGCTCTGGGGCAGACTGCAGTTTGGGCAGCCGCTGGCGCCGGTTGGACACACAAAAGAGAAAGGATGGATAAAAATGAGTATTACCTATGGTTATGCACGCGTAAGTTCAAGAGAACAAAATGAGGACAGGCAGATGATTGCGTTTGATGAAGCGAATGTGCCGAAGGAAAATATCTTTGTGGACAAACAGTCCGGAAAAGACTTTAACCGGCCGAAATATCGGAGACTTTTGAGACGCCTGAAAGTGGACGACGTGCTCTTTGTCAAAAGTATCGATCGTCTGGGCAGGGATTACGCCGAAATACTGGAGCAGTGGAGGATACTGACAAAAGAGAAGAAAATTGATATTGTGGTCATCGATATGCCGCTTTTGGATACCAGAAGGGGCAAGGATCTGATGGGGACATTTTTGAGTGATATCGTTCTTCAGGTACTTTCGTTTGTCGCCGAAAATGAACGGAAAAATATCCGTCAAAGGCAGAAAGAAGGAATCGAAGCCGCCAAATTAAGAGGCGTGCAGTTCGGCAGACCCCTAAAGCCGATGCCGGAAAATTTCAGGCATATTTACGATCGGTGGATAGGAAAGGAGATTACCGGAGAAGAAGCGGCGCAGCTGTGCAATGTTGCAAGGGCTACGTTTTACCGGAAAGTAAGGGAGTGGGAAGGAGAGTTTTGAAGATACTGTATTGAACACATAGAAAAAGCGGCGTCCGAATATCTGATTCGACGCCGCTTTTAAATTATGCTGTCCATGGGATTTTACCTCCGATTTTCTTTCCTTAAGCGAAATTCTGAAAATGAATTTTGATCCTCTGTTCTCCATGAACCTTTTGAACTGGAACCATATCTGAATATAGCAACTGATTCTCTGTCCTTTTTGTCTTTTTATCTTTCATGGTTTCCTGTTTCTGCGTTCATTTCTGGAATATTGCTTTGGAATTATGTACCTTTGTTCAGGATTTTTTGGGGTAGTTCGTTGTGTTTTCACTGGACTGTACCTCCGTCTTTGGATTTGTGTTTCTTGTTTTTGATAAATTTATTGTATCTGAAAAATGCCTATTTGTCAATGCAAAAATCGAAAATTATTAATAAGAAATATTTATAACTGAAATAATATTCATAAATATCAAAAGATTCAGACAATAAAAACGAAAGTTCCATATAAAATCAGTCTATACAAGAGGTGGGTTTTGTGGTATGATGCATCTAGTAATAAAAACTACATAAAATAGAAAAGATTGACACAAAACATAGAGATTAAATTTGGAGGGACATTCATGTATAAAATTGTCATTGACAGCTGCGGGGAATTAACGGAAGAATTGAAAGCAGACGGACATTTTGTAAATGTTGCGTTGGAGATGGAAGTGAACGGTTATCGTGTAGTTGACGACGAAACGTTTAACCAGAAAGACTTTTTAAAACGTGTGAAGGAGAGTCCCGTCGGACCCAAATCTTCCTGCCCGTCTCCGGAATGTTATAAGGAGCAGTTTTTGGGAGATGCAAAACGGATTTATATCGTAACGTTATCAAAAGAACTCAGCGGTTCTTATAACAGCGCGCAGCTTGCAAAGCAGCTGTTTGAAGAAGAATACGGCGAAGGAACGAAGCAGATTTATATTTTTAATTCCAGATCCGCCTCTGTGGGGGAAACGTTGATCGGTATGAAAGTGCAGGAATGTGAAACCGCCGGCATGAGTTTTGAAGAGACGGTGGAACAGACGGAAGCATACATTGCGGGACAGAATACGTATTTTGTATTGGAAACGTTAGAAACGCTGCGCAAGAACGGCAGGCTCAGCAATTTAAAAGCATTTGTAGCGAATGCGTTAAATATCAAGCCTGTTATGGGAGCTACGCCGGACGGCCTGATCTGTCAGCTTGGGCAGGCAAGGGGGATGCATAAGGCGCTTAAAAAGATGGTGGAAGAGATGTTATCCGGACTCAAAGAGCCGGAACGAAAGGTACTTGCGATTTCCCACTGCAATTGTCCGGAACGTGCACACGCGGTAAAAGAAGAAGTGGAACGCTCGGTTCGGTTTCAAAAGATCGTCGTTGTGGATACGGCAGGGATCAGCAGTATGTATGCCAATGACGGCGGCGTGATTATGGCGGTTTAAGATGGATGATCAAAATGTGATACGTACCATGGAACATAAGCGGAGGTTCGGCAGGCTGCCGGGCATAAAATTGAGTGAAACATTATTGGCTGCAGTAGGCAATCCCCAGAAGGGCGCTACGTTTATCCATATCGCAGGAACGAACGGGAAAGGCTCTACCGCAGCCTTTCTGCGCGAAATCTGTACCCGGGCGGGGATTCGGACGGGATTATTTACATCGCCGCATCTGATCGATTTTACGGAACGGATTCAGGTAGATAAACATCAGATTCCCCTTTCCGACGCTGCCAGGCTCGGCAGGCGGCTGTTAGCGCTGCCCAAGGAGTTTGGAGCATCCATGTTTGACTACTGTCTGGCGATCGCCCTGCTTTATTTTAAAGAACAAAATTGCGGTCTTGTCATCCTGGAAACAGGGCTGGGGGGACGGCTGGATTCCACGAATGTGATTGAGGCTCCGCTTGTCAGCGTCATTACCAGGATCGGATATGATCATACGGATCTTTTAGGAGAAACGCTTGGGAAAATCGCCGCAGAAAAAGCCGGGATTTTGAAACGGGGAACGCGGGCGGTTCTTGGGGGTCAGACGGCGGAAGCAATGGATGTGTTAAAGGAGCATTTACATAAACTGTCGATTCCGTATCGGTGCGTGGATACAGATCGGATTACTTCGGTTCCGGGAGGTTTCTGCTATCCGGAAGAGGAACCCTATCAAATGCAGATGCTTGGAGTGCATCAGAGGGAAAATGCGATGACAGCCGTTTTGGCGGCAAGGCAGTTACAGGAGCTTGGATATTCCATTACGGAAGAAGATCTGCACGGTGGGATTGCAGACACTGTTTGGGCAGGCAGAATGGAACTGCTGAGCGAACAGCCTTTTTTGATGATTGACGGCGCACATAATACGGACGGAACCCGTGCATTGAAACAGAGCCTGATGAATTTGTATCCCGGGGAAAAATTTCATTTTGTCATAGGGGTTTTGGCAGATAAAGATTATGACGAGATGCTGGAAGAAATGCTCCCTTTGGCAGATAAAGTTACCGCGGTCACGCCCGAATCGGACCGGGCACTTAAGGCGGAACATCTTTTGGATTATATGAACGCCCGCAAGATCCGGGCGGAGCAGAAGGAGAATTGGAGGGAAGTGTTTGCACCGTTTTTGTCCGGTTTGGGAAGTGAGAACAGTCAGGAGAAGACGGTAGCGTTTGGTTCGCTGTATTTTATCGGAGAAATCAGAAAATTTTTCCAGTTATCCCGATAATTTATAAAATAATTCTAATTGACCAATAATTTTTTGTAGAAATATAGAGAATACTATATATTGATTTTTTGTTGACGGAACATACTAGATATGGTAAAATCGTCTTACTTTCGTTAGGAAAGAGCATCGTATGAAAGAATGTAAAGGAGAATTGGTTATGAAAATTATCAAGCGGAGCGGTACGGAAGAAGATTTTGATATTTCAAAAATAGAGACAGCCGTGTTAAAAGCCAATCAGTCTGTGATGGAGCAGGACCGCCTGACCGGCGGGCAGGTGCAAAAGATCTGCCGGGAGATAGAAGACATCTGCGGCAACATGGGACGGGCTTTGAATGTGGAAGAAATCCAGGATCTAGTGGAAAATGAAATTATGCAGCAGCAGGCATTTGCGGTTGCCCGCAATTATATTACTTACCGGTATAAAAGGGCGTTGGTCCGGAAAGCCAACTCTACGGATAAGCAGATTATGACGCTGCTGGAATGCGACAATGAAGAAGTAAAACAGGAAAATTCCAATAAAAACCCGACGGTCAACAGTGTACAGCGGGATTATATGGCAGGCGAAGTCAGCAAGGATATCACCCGGCGGTTTTTACTGCCGCAGGATATCGTGGAAGCGCATGAAAACGGAATTATCCATTTCCATGATTCGGATTATTTTGCGCAGCATATGCATAACTGCTGTCTGGTCAATCTGGAAAATATGCTGCAGAACGGAACGGTGATCAGCGGTACGATGATCGAAAAACCGCATAGTTTTTCTACGGCGTGCAATATTGCAACGCAGATTATTGCACAGATTGCAAGTTCCCAGTACGGCGGACAGAGTATTTCGCTGTCTCATTTGGCGCCGTTTGTAGATGTCAGCCGCCACCGGTTCCGCAGGGAGGTTCGGAAAGAATTTGAATCTGCGGGAATTACTTTGAATGAAGAGCAGTTAAACAGCGTCGCGGAGTCCAGGGTATTGGAAGAGATCAACCGCGGCGTGCAGATGATCCAGTATCAGGTCATTACACTGATGACGACGAACGGACAGGCCCCGTTTGTTACGGTATTTATGTATCTCAACGAGGTGCCGGAAGGCAGGACAAGAGACGATCTTGCCCTTGTGATCGAGGAAGTCTTAAAACAGCGGATCAACGGCGTGAAAAATGAGGCGGGCGTCTATATTACGCCGGCATTTCCGAAACTGATCTATGTGCTGGAAGAAGACAATATTACAGAGGGCAGCAAATACTGGAAGCTGACAAAACTTGCGGCGGAATGTACGGCAAGGAGAATGGTGCCCGATTATATTTCCGAAAAAGTCATGCGGGAATTAAAAGACGGGAACTGCTATCCTTGTATGGGATGCCGTTCGTTTCTAAATTTATATAAAAACGAAACGGGCAAATACCAATTTTACGGACGCTTTAATCAGGGCGTCGTGACGTTGAATCTGGTAGATGCCGCCTGCAGCAGCGGAGGAGATATGGAGCGTTTCTGGGAAGTTTTGGACGAACGTCTTGCGCTTTGTAAACGGGCGCTGATGTGCCGTCATAAACGGCTGAAAGGGACACCTTCGGATGTTGCTCCGATTCTCTGGCAGGACGGAGCTTTAAGCAGGCTGAAAAAGGGAGAGCCGATCGATCCGCTCTTATACGGCGGATATTCTTCGATTTCTCTGGGATATGCGGGACTTAGCGAATGTACGTATTATATGACGGGCAAATCCCACACCGATCCGGCAGCGACACCGTTTGCCCTGGCGGTCATGCAGCGTTTAAATGATGCCTGCGAACAGTGGAAGGAAGAGACGAATATCGGTTTCAGTGTATACGGCACTCCGTTAGAATCTACGACTTATAAGTTTGCCAAATGCCTGCAGAAGAGGTTTGGCATGATTCCGGGAGTAACGGATAAAAACTATATCACCAACAGCTACCATGTGCATGTCAGCGAAGAGATCGACGCGTTCGCCAAGCTGAAATTTGAAGCGCAGTTTCAGAAGCTTTCCCCCGGCGGGGCGATCAGCTATGTGGAAGTTCCGAATATGACGGGGAATCTGGATGCGGTTCTTTCTGTGATGCAGTATATCTATGATAACATTATGTATGCCGAGTTAAATACAAAAAGCGATTTCTGTCAGATCTGCGGATATGACGGCGAGATTAAAATTGCAACGGACGATCACGGCAAGCTGGTATGGGAATGTCCGAACTGCGGCAACCGGAATCAGGATAAAATGAACGTGGCAAGGCGGACCTGTGGCTATATCGGGACACAGTTTTGGAATCAGGGAAGAACACAGGAGATCAAAGACCGGGTGCTGCATCTATGAATTATTCCGCGATCAAATATTGTGACATTGCAAACGGGACAGGAGTTCGTACCGTGCTCTTTGTCTCGGGCTGCAGAAACTGCTGTAAAGGCTGTTTCCAGCCGGAGACATGGGATTTTTCCTATGGACAGCCTTTTACCCGGAAAGTGGAAGATGCACTGATCGAGTCTTTGCAGCCTTCTTATATCAAGGGACTTACGCTTTTGGGCGGCGATCCGATGGAACCGGAAAATCAGGCGGCGCTTCTGCCGTTTTTGCGGCGCGTAAAAAAATTGTGTCCCGAAAAGGATATCTGGGCATATACGGGATATGTATTGGACCGGGATCTGGTTTCGGGAGGAAAATGTGATACACAAGATACGCAGGAGATGCTTTCTTATATCGATGTGCTGGTCGACGGACCGTTTCTGGAAGAAGAATACAGTATTATGCTGAAATTTAAAGGGTCTGCCAATCAGCGCGTAATCGATTGTAAGCATTATGCAGCAACCGGAACGATCGTGGAACTGTTTTAGGCCCGATGCATAAAAATCGGAAAAAATTGTCAGAACATATTTTTTTCATATTTTAATCAAAAACAGAACATAATTAAGGATTACACTACTCCATGTAAACGAAACAAAAGCATGTAACGTGTGGAAATAAGTAAAGTGGAAGGAGTAATTTTTATGAGTAAACATGGATTTTTTGCAAAATTGACGAAATGTGCGGCATTGGCGCTTGTATTCGGTGTTGTAGGAGGCACGGCGTTTTCCGGAGCAAATTATTTTCTGGGGAGCAGGGTGATAAAGAATGAGACGGACGGGAAACAGGAGGCAGTCAGTTCTTCCAATATCCAGCCGACCAGCACGTCTGCGAATGTAAATACAACAGATATATCTGGCGTGGTAGAAGAAACGATGCCGTCTGTCGTAGCGATTACCGGTATGACGCAGCAGGAGATTATGAGTTTTTTCGGACAGGGAAGGACGATTGAAAGTGAGAGCAGCGGTTCCGGAATTTTGATCGATAAAGACGATAAGTATCTCTACGTAGCGACGAATAATCACGTTGTGGAGAATACAGATGCACTGACCGTACAGTTTTCCGATGAGACGACTGCCCCCGCAACGGTACGCGGGACAGCTCCATCCAATGACCTGGCAGTGATTCAGATTGCGCTGTCAGATTTGTCGGAAGAGACGCTGAACCATGTGAAAATAGCCGTAACCGGCGACTCGGACGCTCTTTCGGTAGGCGACCCTGCGATAGCGATCGGAAATGCTCTGGGGTACGGGCAGTCTGTGACGACAGGAGTCATCAGCGCCTTGGGCAGGGAAGTTACATTTCAAAACGAAGCAACGGGAGAAACTATTTCCAGCCGCCTGATTCAGACGGATGCGGCGATTAATCCCGGCAACAGCGGCGGTGCCCTGATCAATACAAAGGGCGAGCTGATCGGTATCAATTCTTCCAAGTATTCCGAAACAAGTGTAGAAGGAATGGGATTTGCGATTCCAATGGCAACGGCGGGACCGATTCTGGAAGATTTGATCGCAAACGGAAAAACGACAACAACCGGAAGTCCGTATATCGGAATCTACGGCGCAGATGTGACAGAAGAAGTGTTCCGGCAGTATAATATGCCCGCAGGCGTTTATGTGACGCGGGTCGTGGAAGGCAGCGGGGCAGAAGCAGCGGGGATTACCGCGGGTAATATCGTTACGAAAATCGACGATAAAAAAGTAACGTCAATGGATGAACTGAAATCTGCACTCAGCGCATTTAAAGTGGGAGATACCGTAACAGTGACGGTTCAGGTATTTAATAACGGAGCCTACGAAGAAAAAGAGATTCCGGTTACATTAACGGCACAAAATGATTGACACGGATGCAAATAGATGTTAGACTGTTTTTGCAGAAGAAGGTCTGCCGAAAAAAGGCAGACTTTCTCTTACAGCATATATCATATTAAACATATAGGAAAAATATAAATATAAACGAGAAAGAAAAGAGGGGATTATAATGGGACAGTTGGTATATTTGGACAATGCGGCGACCACGCAGCTTCATCCGGACGTATGGAAAGAAATGACGCCGTATTTTACAGAATTTTATGGAAATCCGTCGAGTATTTATCGCTTTGCCCAAACAAGCAGCCAGGCAGTCGAGAATGCCAGGGAAGAGATTGCGGCGATGATTGGGGCGAAGCCATCCGAAATCTATTTTACCGGAGGTGGGAGCGAGTCGGATAACTGGGCGTTAAAGATCATTGCAGAGACGTATCGGTCAAAGGGAAATCATATCATCACTTCGAGCATAGAACACCATGCCGTTTTGCATACATGTCAATATTTGGAAAAGCAGGGATTTGACGTGACGTATCTTTCGGTAAACGAGCAGGGAATCATCGATTTGGATCAGCTGAAACAATCGATTCGTCCGGATACGATTCTTATTTCGATTATGGCTGCAAATAATGAAATCGGAACGATTCAGCCCATTGCCGGGATCGGACAGATCGCAAAGGAATTCGGCGTTTTCTTCCATACGGATGCGGTACAGGCATTCGGTCATATTCCTCTTAATGCGGAAGAAATGAACATTGATCTGATGAGCGCAAGCGCCCATAAAATCCACGGACCGAAAGGCGTCGGATTTTTATATGTGAGAACATCGGTAAAACTTCCTCCGCTGATTCATGGCGGAGCACAGGAGAGAGGGAAACGCGCAGGTACGCATAATGTGCCTGGTATTGTTGGATTTGCTGCAGCGGCAAAACGTGCAGCCGATCACATGAAAGAGACGATAGAATACGAGAGCGGACTGCGGGATTATCTGATCGAAAGGATTGAGAATGAGATTCCTTTTTCTGTCTTAAACGGAGACCGGATCCGACGCCTGCCGCATCATGTGCATTTTTGTTTTCGATTTATTGAAGGAGAATCCATGCTGATTCTTTTGGATGAAGCGGGGATCTGCGCTTCCAGCGGTTCCGCATGTACATCGGGATCCCTAGACCCTTCGCACGTGCTGCTTGCCATCGGAAGGCCTCATGAACTTGCGCATGGTTCTCTGCGCCTGACGCTGTCGGAGCAGACGACAAAGGAAGAGCTGGATTATGTGGTAGAGGAATTAAAAAAGACCATCCAACGTCTCCGCAGCATGTCCCCGCTGTATGAAGATTACCTTAAATCTGCCGAACGGCATAAAGGCATCCTTTAGGGTTACCTTAAATCTGCCGAACGGCATAAAGGTATCCTTTGCAAAGTAAATGAATGATAGGAGAAGAACATTATGTATAGTGAAAAGGTTATGGATCATTTTAAAAATCCGAGAAATATGGGAGAAATCGAACATCCGAAGGGAGTCGGAACAGTAGGAAACGCAAAATGCGGAGATATTATGCGGATGTATCTGGATATTGATGAAAACGGCGTAATACGTGAAGCAAAGTTTAAAACGTTTGGCTGTGGAGCCGCCGTGGCGACGAGCAGCATGGCAACGGAGCTTGTGACCGGAAAAACCGTTCAGGAAGCCCTTTTGGTCACAAACAAGGCGGTTATGGAAGCACTGGACGGTCTTCCTCCGGTAAAAGTGCACTGTTCGCTTTTGGCAGAAGAGGCGATTCATGCGGCGCTTTGGGATTATGCCCAAAAACAGGGAATTCAAGTGGAAGGATTGAAAGAACCGGCGGCGGATATTCATGAGATTCATAAAGATGAGTAGGATGGAAATGGTTTAAGAAACCTGCGGCTAAGCAAAAATATGCTTTAATTAGCCGCAGGTCAGCCGTTTTGTATTTAACAAGGAATGGCGTTAGAATGCTCTGTCTTTTACGCAATTTTCGTTTTCATTTCTGCAAATTCTTTTTCCAGAAATTCGACTCTTGATCTTAAATCAGATACCTGTACTTCATATAAAATAGATTTATCCTGTACCCGAATTGCTTGATTAAGCTTGTCAACTAAATTGATGTGATTTTCGGCAAGCAGCTGAATGTTATGGTTAGTTACATTTTCGAGAGTTAATTCAACGGATGTGACGCGTTGTTCCAGTTTTTCAACACGGTCATTTAAGAGCTGGATATCCTGTTTCATATTTTGGATATCCTGTTTCATGTTTTGGATATCCTGCTTCATGTTTAGAATATCAGCTTTCATGATATTCATGTCTGTTTTCATACTTTGTATATCCGCTTTTACCGTCTGCATATCGTCCCGCAGAGGCTGGATCAGGCTGCTGATTGCCTGTAAATCTTCAGGTGTTAATGCCATGGGCTTCACTCCTTTCAGGCTGAACGATGAGGTGTGCTTTGTATTATAGCATGAAAGGAATGCAAAGTCCAAAGAAAAGATTACTAAAAATTCTGTAAAAAATTTGTATATTATTTTTTCAGGTTCGCTCGTTTTCGAAGCGTAGAATCTAAGATCCGTTTACGGATCCGAAGATTATTCGGCGTAACTTCCAACAGTTCATCCACATCGATAAAATCGATCGCCTGTTCTAAGCTTAAGGTTTTCGGCGGTGTCAGAGTGAGCGCTTCATCGGCAGAAGAAGAACGGGTATTGGTCAGATGCTTTTTTTTGCAGACATTGATTTCAATATCTTCTGCCCGGGAAGAGGAGCCGATGATCATACCGGAATAGACTTTTTCTCCCGGTCCGATAAATAAGGTTCCGCGGTCTTGTGCCGCAAACAGCCCGTAGGTGACGGATTCTCCTGTTTCAAATGCAATCAGAGAGCCTGATTTTCGATAGGCGATGTCTCCGCAGTAGGGATCGTAGCCGTCAAAGATAGTATTGATAATGCCGTTTCCCTTAGTATCTGTTAAAAATTCTCCGCGGTAGCCGATCAAACCTCTGGAAGGGATACGGAATTCGAGCCTTGTATACCCTCCGCTGATACTCTTCATATTTAGGAGATTTCCTTTGCGTGTACTCAATTTGGAAATAACGGCTCCCGTAAAATCGTCGGGAACGTCGATATAGGCAAGCTCCATCGGTTCTGTCTTTTGTCCGGCTTCATTTGTATGGTAGAGGACTTCCGCTTTGCTGACGGCAAATTCATAACCTTCCCGGCGCATGTTTTCGATCAGGACAGACAGATGTAGTTCTCCACGTCCCGATACTTTATAACTGTCGGGACTGTCCGTTTCCTCTACGCGCAGACTGACATCCGTATTCAGTTCCCGAAAGAGCCTGTCGCGGATATGGCGGGACGTGACGTATTTTCCGTCCGTTCCGGCAAACGGGCTGTCGTTGACAATAAAATTCATGGACAGCGTCGGTTCGGATATTTTCTGAAAAGGAATGGCAGAAGGCTGATCCATAGAACAGATGGTATCTCCGATATGAAGATCGGAAATTCCCGATATTGCCACGATGGAACCGATGTTTGCTTCTGTGACTTCTATTTTATTCAGTCCGTCAAATTCATATAATTTGCTGATTCTTATTTTCTGATGCTTTTCAGGTTCGTGGTGGTTTAAAAGGAGCGCGTCCTGATTGACTTTCAGACAGCCGTTGTCTACTTTGCCGACGCCGATGCGTCCGACATATTCGTTATAGTCGATCGTGCTGATTAAAACCTGCGTGCCGGCATCCGGATCTCCCTGAGGCGCCGGAATATCGTTTAAAATCGTATCAAATAAATCCGTCATATCTTCTTTGGGATGCTGTAAATCTTTCATGGCACAGCCGTTTCTGGCAGATGTGAAAATAAACGGACAGTCCAGCTGCTCGTCTGTAGCGTCTAAATCCATAAATAATTCCAGCACTTCGTCGATGACTTCATCCGGTCTTGCTTCCGGGCGGTCGATTTTATTGACGCAGACAATTACCGGAAGGTTGAGGGAAAGTGCTTTCATCAGTACAAATTTAGTCTGCGGCATAACGCCTTCAAAAGCGTCTACTACAAGTATGACGCCGTTTACCATTTTTAAGACGCGTTCGACTTCGCCTCCAAAATCCGCGTGTCCCGGTGTGTCGATAATGTTGATCTTCGTATTTTTGTAAAAAACGGCGGTATTTTTGGAAAGAATCGTAATCCCGCGTTCCCGTTCGATATCGTTGGAGTCCATGACGCGTTCTTTGATTTCCTGATTTTCACGAAACACGCCGCTTTGTTTTAAAAGCTCGTCTACAAGGGTTGTTTTGCCATGGTCGACATGGGCGATAATGGCGATATTGCGGACGTCTTCTCTTTTCATATTCATAGGTCTTATCCTTCTTTCTGCTGTTTCAACATAAGGCGTATATGCCCGGCTATTTATTTTATCATATTTTTTTGATTTCGCAAGCATTAATATAAAAATGACCGCCGGAAGAAGTTTTTTAATTCATTTTTGGTTCATTTAACATAGCTTTAATTTCTAATATATAATATATTGGATATCACAGATTTTCTGCAGAAAAAATGCTGGATGATACTAAGGCGAGGAGGAATACAAGAATGAAAACATTGCACGTTCATATTGGGACACCAAAGACTGCAACGACTGCGATTCAGCATTTTTGTAAAGAAAATGCAAAGATTCTGGCAGAAAAAGGTTTTTGCTATCCCATTTTCCCGTTTCGTTATCCGGAAAATTCCGATGCCCATAACGGGCGGTTTTTGTGGGCAAAATTGTTTGACGAAAACGGGGTTCGGGATAGAAAACAGGAAGAGATTAATTTTCGGAAAGGAATGGAAATCGTAAAGAGGCTGTTTGAGACGTATAACGATATTATAGTTTCCGATGAGAGCATTTGGAGAGCAATGGACAGTGAAAAGAAAGATTTTTGGAATGTGCTGGAACAGGAGGCAAAAGAAAACGGATTTTCACTCCATGCGATTGTATATTTGAGACGGCAGGATAAATATTATCTGTTGCATTGGAATCAACAGGTGAAAAAGCATAGGCTGGAAGAACCATTTGACGTATATATAGGAAAGAGGACAGGCAGGCTCCGTCTGGATTACTATTGGAAATTAGAGCGGATGGCTTCTGTGATCGGCAAGGAATGCATTACGGTACGGCGTTATGACAGAGAAACATTTCAGGGCGGCAGTATCTATTCGGACTTTCTCTCGGTGTTTGGACTGGAGTTGACGGAGGAATATACGATGGCGCAGGAAATACGCAATATAGGGTTGTACGGAAATACGCATGAAATAAAACGAATCTTAAATAGCCTGTCTCTGATGCAGGATGAGAAGCAGCAGAAGTATTTTCTGAAACTTTTACAGGAATGTTCGGAGATTTCAAAAAAACGTTATCCCTGTGCCATGATGTCTAAGGATGAAATATCAAAATTTCTGGAAGCACACCGTGCCGGCAACGAGAAAATCGCAGAAGAATATCTGCATGAAACGGGAACGGAACTCTTTGACTATGCGATCGAGGATATGCCGAAATGGGAGAAAACCAATCCTTATATGCTGGATGATTTGATTTGTTTTATTGGTGTTGCAGTTGCGATGCTGCACAAGGAGAACGAGGATTTGAAAAATGCATGGAAGAAGACGTTTTTCGGAAAACTAAGGCATCGGTTTGGGATGATATTGTGCAGGTTAGGAGAAATAAAGCTGCAGGAATAAAAGTGCCATCCAAATATAAAACAGGTCTTTTGCATGGTGTATCGAAAAGTTTCTAAGAGGGCCCTCCGATCGGACAGCCCTCTTAAGAAAAATCTCTGTGCAAAAAACAGCGATGTTTCTGCAGAAATTATTTTGTTAAACACATCATGATCTTATTGCTTCTTGCGATGAATTTTGCCATGGCGTCCGGAGAGAGCGGCTGGTTGCCCAACATGGCAAGGTCATAGAGCTGTTCGCAGAAGTCGCTGATATATTCGGATTCTTTGTTGTTCAGGATATATGTTACAAGTTTGTGATTGATATTAAGCGTCAGGGTCTGGTCGGCACCGAACATGGAAGCGTCCATGCCCATACCGCCCATCGAGTACATTTTCATCATATCCTGCATACGCCGTCCTTCTTCGGAAAGCGTGATGACAGAAGCGATGCCGGAATCCTTTAATTTTTCGGCTTTTACCGTCAGTTTATCGTTATTTAGCGCTTTGTGGAAGATTTCGGTAAGCGTATCTGCAGCGGCTTTTAATTCTTCTTCGGAAACTTCTTCTTTTAAGGTTTGGGTTAAATCGGCATCGATGCGCATAAATTTATATGCTTCGTTGCGACGTTCCAGCTGGGAAATAAAGGAGGTGTCGATGTTGTGGTCTAAGACTACGGCGTTCATGCCCTGTTCTTTGAACATCCGGATATACTGTCCCTGCTGATTTTTGTCTGTTACATAGTAGATAATGCTGCGGTTGTCTTTCGGTTCTTTTTCATCGGTATCTTCCTCCGCGTTAGTATCATCATTCGTTTCCGCAGATTCTGCTGTTTCTGCTGCTTCTTCTTTCTTTTCTTCTTCTACGGGTTTCATCCACTCCGGAAGAGTCAGGTATTTATCGTTGATATCTTTAAATAAGATATAATCGTTGATCTTATCGCAGAATTTTTCGTCTTTTAAGCAGCCGAATTTGATAAACGGGCTGATATCGTCCCAATATTTTTCATAGGATTCTTTTTCGGTCTTGCACATGCCGATTAATTTGTCCGCGACTTTTTTCGTGATATAATCGGAAATTTTCTTTACGAAGCCGTCGTTTTGCAGTGCGCTTCTCGATACGTTCAGCGGCAGGTCAGGGCAGTCGATCACGCCTTTTAACAGCATTAGAAATTCCGGAATGACTTCTTTGATATTGTCTGCCACGAATACCTGATTGTTGTACAGTTTAATGGTTCCTTCAATGGAATCGTATTCCGTATTGATTTTCGGGAAATACAGAATGCCTTTTAAATTAAACGGATAGTCCATATTCAAATGAATCCAGAACAAAGGTTCCTTATAATCCATAAATACTTTGCGGTAAAATGATTTGTATTCTTCGTCCGTGCAGTCTTTCGGCGTTTTTGCCCAGAGAGGAGCCGTATCGTTTAACGGAACCGGACGTTTTACGATCTTTAATTTTTCCGTCCGCGGGGAAACTTCTACGATCTCTTTTTCACCGTTTTCATTTTCTTTTTCTTCTGTTTTGGCTTCTTCTACAATTGTTTCCACAACGGTATCCGAATCCCTCTTGTCCGCCGGATCGATCGTTTCGTATTCTGTTTCGGCATTTGCTTTCTTTAAAAAGATTTCGATCGGCATAAACGAACAGTATTTTTCAATGACTTCTCTTGCACGGTATTCGTTTGCAAATTCCAGGCAGTCTTCGTTTAAAAACAGCGTGATCGTCGTTCCTACGCTTTCTTTGATGCCGTCTTTCATGGAAAATTCCGTGCCGCCGTCACATTCCCAGTGAACGGCAGATGCGCCGCTTTGGTAAGAGAGGGTATCAATGTGAACTTCGTCTGCAACCATAAATGCAGAATAAAATCCAAGACCGAAATGACCGATGATCTGGTCGTCGTTTGCCTTGTCCTTGTATTTTTCCAAAAAGTCGTTGGCGCCGGAAAAAGCGATTTGATTGATATATTCTTCCACTTCATCCGCCGTCATTCCAAGTCCGTTGTCGGTAAACGTGAGCGTTTTAGCATCCGGATCCGCTGTAATTTCGATTTGAGGTTTGTAATCTGCCGGAAGCTCATATTCGCCCATCATGTCCAATTTTTTTAATTTTGTGATTGCGTCACAGCCGTTTGAGATTAATTCACGATAGAAAATATCGTGGTCGGAATAGAGCCATTTTTTGATGACCGGAAAAATATTGTCGCTGTGAATGGATAAATTGCCATGCTTGTCTGTCATAGGAAAACACTCCTTTTTTATTCATTTTTTTGTTCTGCATTACATCTTATAACTGAATATTTGAAAAGTCAATAGAAAATTAGCACTCTTTTGTACCGAGTGCTAACAAAAACGAAAAAAGTAAGGAAATGCAAGGGGTTTGGGATTTATTAAAAGTTTATAAAGTTTACTTGACCAGAGTAGTTTGTACCGTTATAGTAGAAAGAGAGGTGTAAAACGATGATTATATTGCATACGAATTTAGAATTGAAAACGACGTTTGAACGGCTGATCAAGACGATGAAGGAGCCGGTGGAATGGAACGGGCGGTTTATCGTAATCGGGGATTATTTGATCCTGCAGGGGAAACTGAGATCTTTGTTTTTTCAGTTTGAAAGCAGGAAAGTACTGACCAATTTGATCGATATTCCCGTCAAAGAAGAGGAAGTCATTGAAATCGGAACCCATACAAAGGTTCAGAACGTGCTGAATCTGGTATTGTATGCGTTTGGAAAATGGGGGCTGATCCGGGGCGTAAAGGTGGAACAGGATTACGCGCAGCTCAACGGGCTTTTTTCCGGCGTACTCCGGGAAATCGGAATAGAGCCCGGATATACCCATGAAAATTTTCGGTTTTTTAAAGACGGCATCCGTTTCAGTTATGAAGATGTGGTTCAATCTGCGATAGAAGCGAAAGAAGAGATTCCAAACGAAGATGGGCAGGAAGAGAAAATCAGCCGCGGACTATGGCATAAGCTGGTCTGGAAAAAGCATACGCTTTCTTTTGCAAAAGAAGAGACAGATCAAAAAGAACGGCAGAGAAACCGTTTGGGCAGTAACTTTTACATGGTCAGCTTCCTGTGCCCGAAATGCAGAAACCACCTGCATATGGCGGTGTATCCGGAAGGAAAGGAATTTCGGATTGAAACTTCGGAGGGCGGTGTATTTCTGGCAAGAGCGTATACCTGCGGAAACTGTCATTGTTTTTATACGCCGAGACCAGAAACACTGTTGTCGGAGGGCGACGTTTATACGATGGATTTTGTAAAAGACGAAGACGCTTATACAGATTATAAAGAGCTTCTGGGAGCTTCTGCAGACAGAGTATCTAACTATAAATTCAATGAATATGAGGAAATAAAAAAACGAAAAGAAAAACTCGGCGTGACGGAACAAAAGGAATCTTTGGAAGCGGTGTGCGCTCATTTAGACGAATTGTCGGATGCGCAGCTGAACGATCTTGCGGAAAAGATGGAGGAAGGGTTTTATCCGATGGGGAGCACGGAGCATTTTACGGATGCCGTCTTAACGGAAACGCACAGGCGGAGCAAAGCGTGCACAGGATCCAGGCAGTCTGCGGCGGCACACTCAGAGACTGCGGGCAATTCGGCAGAGACTGCGGTGCAGTCTCGTTCTACATACCCACAAGGCGCTGAAACATTGTATACGGGCGAGGCGGGCGCTGTAAAAACAGCCCCGGCAGCGGGCAGCCCGGCGGCGCCTGCGGCAAATGCATTTGGTGCGCCGCGGGAGGCAGGCGCAGACGGCGGTTCATCCAAACGGGGCGCACAGAGAAACGGGACGAAGGAGCATACGGAACAGGTGCGGGAAATCCCGCTTCTAAGGAGGGAAGCCGCAAAGAAAAGGTATACGGCAAAATGCGACGTGCTGGATCGCATGTCTTATGCGCAGGTGGCAGAAGTAAAACGGGAGCTGCTTGCGGATAAGAGCCTGTATGAAACGGAGAAAGAGCCGTTTTTAAAGAAGATTCATAACAAAGAGATGCAGCAGAAGCGCGAGCGCATCCAGATGCTTGCAAAAAGCTGTAAGGGTGCCAATTATGCAAAAATGCAGCGGATTACAGAAGAGATCGAGCGGACAGAACTGCCGCGGGAGGAAAAAGATTCTGTTTTAAAGCCGTTGTATCAGGAAAAGAAAAAGCGGGGCGAAGAGGAAGCGAAAGATCTGCTTTTGCATATGCCAAAGCAGATGAGCGTGAAGCAGTATCAGGAAACGCTTGCGCGCCTTAAGGGATATGAGGAAGTAGATCTTGCGCCGTATCAGGAGATTTTGGATGAAAAAAGGAAAGAGGCGCAGAATAAAGAAATTTCCAATATGATCAACCGCACAAGAGTGACAAACCGGCAGAGATTGACGGAATTGATGGATAAGCTGAAACATGAGGAATTTGAACCGGAGATTTTAGCGCCGTATATCGAACAGCTGGAGGATAAACTGCGGATGCTGGATGAGAATGCCATTGCCAAAATCTGCGGCAGTCCCGGACAGATGACGGCGTCGGAAACAATGGAAGCCTACCGGAAGATCGAAGCGGGTGTTTTTCTGCCGGAATTAAAAACGAATGCTCTGGAAATGCTAAAGAAAAGGCTGGCGAAGTTAAAAACGGATGAATGCGAACTGCTGGTTCATAAATTTGAAGACGGGCTGGTGGGACGGATTAAGAAAAACGACAGATACCATTTCTATCCGGCAAGAAAAGTGATGGCAAAAGAAGCGGCGCCGGAAGAATATGAGGTGATCCAGTACGCGCTGGATACGTATGGAACGACAAGGGGGATGTTTGAATATCCGATTCTTGTCATCGATACTTCCAGAGACCGGTCCGGAAAAGAGGGCATGATTTTGACGCCGGAGCATATTTTTTACCGGACGATGTTAAATGCGTATGCGGCAGAAATCGGTGATATCCGTAAGGTACATTCCCAGACGGGCATGTTTCATTCGGCGTTGTTTCTTGAGTTAAAGGACGGAAACAAGTTAAAGATTCCGTATGCGGTGGAGAAACGTGAACTTTTGGCATGGGGGAACTGCCTGGAAGAATTTATCCGTTATCTGCAGGAAAAACCGGATTCCAGAAAAGTAACGTACCTTGCAAAGGAGAAACATGAAAAGATCTGCTGTTTCCGTTGCGGATACACGTATCAGGGCGGTCAGACCTGCCCCAAATGCGGATATAAGAGCAATCAGTAAGAAAACGCTGCAATTGGCGCGAAGGGAGGCGGCAGACAATGAAGAGAATATTTTTGATCGTATTGGACAGCGTGGGAATCGGAGCGATGCCGGATGCTGCGGAATATGGAGACGCGGGCAGCCATACACTTCTTGCGGCGTCGAAAAGCAGCTATTTTTCCATGCCGAACATGCGGAAACTTGGATTTTTTAATATCGACGGTGTTTCAGTTGGCGAACGGGAGACTGCTCCCAGGGGGTCGTATGCGCGTTTAGCGGAATTATCAAAAGGAAAAGATACGACGATCGGACATTGGGAGATTGCCGGCGTTGTATCGGATGCGTCTCTGCCTGTTTATCCAAGAGGGTTTCCGAAAGAAGTTATCGGAGAGTTTCAAAAACGGACGGGACGGGGCGTGCTGTGCAACAAGCCGTATTCCGGTACGGAAGTGATCAAAGAGTATGGGGAGCAGCATTTAAAGACGGGAGACCTGATTGTCTATACTTCAGCGGATTCCGTGTTTCAGGTTGCGGCGCATGAAAAGCTGGTTCCGGTGGAAAAATTGTATGAATATTGTAAAACTGCCCGGGAACTTTTGCAGGGAGAGCATGGCGTCGGGCGCGTGATTGCGCGTCCGTTTGCCGGAGAGCCGGGAAAATTTGAACGGACGGTCAGGCGGCATGACTTTTCTCTGGAACCGCCGAAGATGACGATGTTAGACCGGCTTAAGGAGGAAGGCTATGACGTGATTTCGGTCGGGAAAATCGTAGATATTTTTGCGGGACGTGGTATTACAGAGTTTGTGCGGACGGCAGGAAATGAGGACGGGATCGAAAAAACGCTTGCTTATATGAACCGGGAGTTTGAAGGATTGTGTTTTGTCAATCTGGTGGACTTTGATATGCTCTATGGGCATAGAAATGATGTCGACGGTTATGCAAAGGCACTGACGTATTTTGATGCGCAGATTCCAAAGTTGCTGGGACATATGAAACGGGAGGATGTTTTAATGATCACGGCAGATCACGGATGCGACCCCAGTACGAAGTCTACGGATCACTCGCGGGAATATACGCCGTTTTTGATGGTGGGAGATTGTGTTCCATCCGGTAAAAATTACGGAACGAGAGAGGGATTTTGCGATATCGCGGCGACGGTTTTAAGTCTCTTTGGATTGTCTGTCAGCTGCCGGGGCAGCAGTATGATCTGACAAATTAATTAAGAAGACATAGTTTTTTAAACCGGTCCGGCAGAAGGTTTGTCTGGTATAGAGTATGAGTAAGAGGGCGCGGCGCCTGACGAATCCGTCAG
>OFGE01000391.1_pt1 | contig 49080 bp, 26 predicted proteins | sample 1521681 | NCBI WGS metagenome assembly OFGE01 (sample SAMEA3504093, study PRJEB24116) | mouse gut metagenome | biome: mouse gut; feature: mouse-associated habitat; material: faeces | place: Denmark | collected 2011
TCCTGCTCTATCCTCAAATTCAAATGTATATTCTCCACTATCTTCAAATACATGTATATTTCCACCTTTTACTGTTACACCTTCTTTATTAAAGGTAATCGTTGCTGTTACATCTTGATTTGTCATCTCTGTTGTACTATATGTGATTGTTGGTATGATTTCTTCTTTATCTATCCAATCAACTGTTGCTGTTGCTACACCTGCATTTCCATAAGGTCCTACAAATTCAAATGTAAAGCTTCCATTTCTTGTAAATGTATAAGTATTCTTTCCATCATTATTTGTAACTTGAGTTCCTTCTCTATCAAAATTAACTGTTACTGTTACATCTTGATTTGTTAATGTATTTATGTCATATGTGAATGTTGCATTCGGTAATGTTTTCTTTATCCAATCAACTCTTGCTATTGCTGTACCACTATTTCCTGCTCTATCCTCAAATTCAAATGTATATTCTCCACTATCTTCAAATACATGTGTATTTCCATCTTTTACTGTTACATTTTCTTCATTAAATGTAATTGTTGCTGTTACATTTTGATTTGTTGGATTTGTAATATCATAACTGATTGTTGGTACTGGAACATCTTTATCTATGTTATCTACTTTTGCAATTGCTGTTCCACTATTACCTGCAGGACCTACAAATTCAAATTCAAATTGACCATTTTCTGTAAATGTATAAGTATTATTTCCGTTATTATTTGTAATTCTAACATCTTCTTTATCAAATGATATGCTAGCTGTTACATCTTGATTTGTTGGATTTGTTGTACTGTATGTGATTGTTGCTTTTGGCAACGTTTTATCTATCCAAGTAACTTTTGCTATAGCTGTTCCTGTATTTCCAGCAGGATCTATATATTTAAAAGTAAATTCACCATTTTCTGTAAATGTATGAACATTTCCTCCTTCTACAATTACATCTTCTTTATCAAATGTAACTGTTGCTTTAATTTCATCATTTGTCGGATTTGTTGTACTATATGTGATTGTTGCAACTGGTGCTTTTTTATCTATCCAAGTAACTTTTGCTATAGCTGTTCCAATATTTCCAGCAGGTCCTATGAATGCAAATTCATATTCTCCATTTTCTGTAAATGTATGTGTGTTTCCACCTTCTACTTCTACATTGTTTTTATCAAAAGTTATTGTTGCAATAACATCACGATTTGTTAATGTATTAATATCATAAGTTATTGTTGCTACTGGTAATTTTCTATCTATCCAATCTACATAAGCTTTAGCTGTACCAGTATTTCCAACTTTATCTATAAATTCAAAAGTAAATTCACTATTTTCTGTAAATATATATGTGTTATTTCCACCATTATTTGTTATTGTTACATCTTCTTTATCAAAGCTTATGCTAGCTGTTACATTTTGATTTGTTGGATTTGTTGTACTATATGTGATTGTTCCAACTGGTATTTTCTTATCTATCCAATCAACCCTAGCAAGCTTGCTTCCTCTGTTTCCAGCACTATCTATATATTCAAATGTATATTCTCCATTTTCTGTAAATGTATGTGTATTTCCACCTTCTACTGTTACATTTTGTTTATCAAATGTAATAGTTGCTGTCACATCTCCATTTGTTGGATTGGTTGTGCTGTATGTAATTGTTGGTACTGGTACTTCTTTATCTATCCAACTTACTTCTGCAAGAGCTGTTCCTCTTTCTCCATTTGCGTTTTCAAATGCAAATTCATATTGTCCATTTTGTGTAAATGTATATTGGTTACTTCCACCATTATTTACTATTTTTACGTTTTCTTGATCAAAACTTATTGTTGCTACAACATCTGTGTTTACTTTAGATGTTCCAGCAGGTCTTTCTGGATTATAAGTAATTGTTGCTATTGGCAAATCACTATCAATCCAAGTTACTTTTGCAGTTGCCCAACCTTTATTTCCAGCTTCATCCATAAAATTAAATGTATGCTCTCCATTAGTAGTGAATACATGTTTATTTCCGCCTTCAACTACTACATTACGTTTGTCAAAAGTAATTGTTGCAGTTACATTTCCACTTGTTTGGTTTTCAACATCGTATGTTATTGTTGGAACTGGTACTACTTTATCAATGTAATTTACTCTTGCAACTGCTGAGCCTTCATTTCCATAAGGACCTCTAAATCTAAATGTATGTGTTCCATTTTCTGTAAATACATATTTATCTCCATTAGGAATTACATTTCCTTCTTCATCTATAATATCTACATTTTCTAAATCGAAACTAATTGTTGCTGTTACATCTCTGCATGTTAATTCTGTTTCATCATAGGTTATTGTTGCATTTGGTAATGTTTTACGTATCCAGTCAACTTCTGCTACTGCTGAACCTCTATTTCCAGCTTGATCCATAAAGTTAAATGTATATGAGCCACTATCTTCAAATGTATGTGTATCTCCACCTTCAACTATTACATTTTCTTCATTAAAACTAATACTAGCTGTTACTGGTTTATTAGTTTTATCAGTTGTGCTATATGTTATATTAGCTATTGGAACCTCTTTATCTATGTTAAGCACCTCTGCTGTTGCTGTTCCAGCTTTTCCTTTTTTATCTATATAGTTAAACACATGTGTTCCATTTTCTGTAAATGTATATATATTTCCATTAGGTATATCATTTCCTTGCTCATCTACAATTCTTACATCTTCTTGATCAAATGTAATTGTAGCAATAACATCTTTGTTGGTTGGTTCTTTCTCACTGTATAAAATAGTTGGTACTACATCATCAGAGTCTTCTATAATCCAATCTACATTAGCTGTTGATGTTCTTCTACGTCCTACTTCATCTTCATATTCAAATGTAAAGCTTCCATTTTCCTCAAATCTAAATGTATCTTTTCCTTCATTATTTAAAATTTTAACATTTGGTTTATTAAATTCAATTGTTGCTGTTACATTTCTGTAAGTTGGTTCTGTATTACTATATTTTATAGTTCCTACTGGTTCAACTTCGTCTATATTAGTTACAGAGACTGGAAGTGATAATAATCTCTGTCCTTGATACTTAAACATTAAAGTAATAGCTATATTGTGCTTAATTGTATAAGTATTTAATGCTCCTTCTTTCTTCTCTATATAATATCCTATTGTTTCTGGATATTTACTAGTAGCTATATTTAAATTATTTTCTAATTGTAACTCTTCACCATCTTTATTAAAATGAATTACTAAGTCTACGCTGTTTTGAGTTAATTCTGTTGTACTATATTCAGCACTAACTTCTGGGAACCAATCAGCTGTTGCTGTTGCTTTATATTCTTCACCTGTATCTTTATTTATATATTCAAATGTATAAGTTCCTTTTTCAGCAAATAGATAATACTTTGGAGCAGTAGATTTCTTCATTTGATATCCAAGTGGAAGCACAAGATCTGCTCTCATTTTTGCAATCATTGTTGGCTTTCCATTTACTGATGTAAGACTTGTTTTAATACTATAATTTATAGTTGCAGGTCCATTCATATTTTCCAATTTTGCTTCTGTTCTTCCTACATTTCCAAAACTGTCTATATATTCAAATGTGAATGTACTATTTTCATCTGTAAGCAAATATGTTCTATTTCCTCCGTTATTTGTTATTGTTATTTTTCCACTTTCATTTACTAGAGTTGCTAAAACTCCATCATCTGTTTTTTCATATTTAATATCTGCTGTTAAATTTCCACTATAAATCCAATTAACTTTTGCTGTCTTTGTTCCTTTATTTCCTAAACTATCTTCAAAATTAAATATATATTCCCCATTCTTTGTAAATGTATAAGTTTGAGTTGTTGGAAGTAATCCCATATTTGGATCTTCTAAATGAAGAGTTGCAACTACTGGTTCTGTTGTATCTTCTGTTGTACTATATTCGATTGTTGCAATTGGTGCATCTTTATCTATCCAAGTTACCTCTGCCATAGTTTCACCTGGATTTCCAGCATTATCTTCATACTCAAAAATAAATTTTCCATTTTTTGTAAATGTATAAGTATTTTTACCACCATTGTTTGTAATAATAATATCTTTACTTGGATTTATTAATGTTACTGTAACTGGTTCTTTTGTCCCAATTGTTCTATCATAATGTAATTCAGCTGTTGGAATTTCTTTATCAATCCAATTAACTGTTGCAGTTGCTGTTCCTGTGTTTCCAGCTTCATCTCTAAATTCAAATGTAAATTCTCCATTATCTTCAAATCTATGTGTGTTTTTACCATTATTATTTGTTATAATTACATTTGGTTTATTAAATGTAATTATTGCTGTTTCTGCTTTTCCAGTTGGGCTATTTATTCTATAACTTATTGTTGGTATAATTTCTTCTTTATCAATCCAATCAACTTTTGCTGTTACTGTTCCAGTATTTCCTGCTTCATCTACAAATTCAAACGTAAACTCTCCATTTTCTGTAAATGTATATATACTCTCACCATTATTATTTGTAATAGTTATATCTTTATTAGAATCTACTATGTTTGCAACAACATCTTGATTTGTTGGATTTGTTGTACTATATGATATTTGAGCAATTGGTGTAGTTCTATCAATACAATCAACTGTTGCTGTCGTAGCTCCAACATTTCCTGCTTCATCTACAAACTCAAATGTGAAACTTCCATTTTCTGTAAATGTATATGAGTTCTTTCCATCATTGTTTGTTATTGTAACATTTGTTTTGTCAAAATCGATTGTTGCTGTTACATATTGATTTGTTGGTCTTGTTGTATTATAAGTAATAATTCCTTGTGGTACTTGCCTATCTATTATAGTTACCTTTGCATCTAAATAACTTTCAACATTTTCGGCATCTAAAAGTTTAAATCTAAAATCTCCATTTTCTGTAAATACATATTTACCACCATTTGAAGTTTCTATAACTCCTTCATCTAAATTAGTTATTCTTACTCCTTCTTCTTTAAATGTAAGTGTTGCTGTTACATCTCCATTTGTTAAACTTTCTTTATCATAAGATATCTCAGCAATATATGGACCTCTATTTATCCAATCTACTGACATTTTTATTTCTGATGTATTTCCAATTCTATCTCTTAATTTATATGTTTTTTCTCCATTTTTAGTAAATACATATTTTAGTATATCTTCTTGAATACCTGTAGTATAACGTGTTCTAAATTCTGCAAGTTCTTCTGCTGTATAGTTTACTGTTGCATTTTTTAAATTTTCATCGTAAATGATTTCCTTTGTAATATTTGCTCCACTGTATGCTGCAAAATATGCAATAATATATTCTTTGTCTACTGGATAACCCATAGCACTCATTGACTCTGGAAATCCCATACTTATAATATCCTTAGTTGAATCCTCAAGTATATTACTTACTGGTTTACTTGGATCTAATAATTTATATCCTCTTACCATTTTAATATTATTATTTGAATCCTTTTGAACCATATTTATTATTTGTTTAGTATCAGGATCAAAATTAAATTCATAAATATAATTACCACTATTTTCTATATATCTAATTGGTCTATCTTGTTCGTCTAATATAAATACATTTTTGCTAATATTTACAACTTTTGCTTGAACATGACCTTTAGTATTTGGTAACTCTATATATTGTATATCTGCAGATGGTTTTTCCCTATCTATCCAAGTAACACTTGCAACAACTTCATTTGTTCTTCCATTTTCTGTATCTCTTAAGTTAAAAGTATATGATCCATTTTCTGTAAATGTATAACTTGTTATTCCATTTTCCACTACAACTGTATCTGAATTAAAATTTTCAAGTGTTGCTACAACTTCTTTATTTGTTTTTTGAGTTGTACTATACATAACTGTTGCTGTTGGTGGAGCCTCTTTTGTTGTATCTTCATAAAAATTGAATCCTCTAGCTCCTATATATCCATCATTTGTTTGCGTTGCTATAATTTTTATATATTTTACTTTTTGTGTTTCAGCAAATCTTAGTGTTTTTGTTGAAGCATTATTTGCCCAATTATTTATATCACCAAGTTTAGTCCAATTTTCTCCATCCATACTTCCTAAAACTTCACCTTGCATAATTCTGCCAAGAAATGGTTTGCTACCAAGACCTGAATGGTTTTGTTCATCTGATGGTATATAATCTAGTCTTGATAAATATACTGGCTCTTTAAATTCAAGTGTAATAAATTTATTTTCATCTGTTTTACTAGCTGACAACCATCTAGTAAAATCATGAGTATATTGTTGGGTTTCCCAAAGACCAAAATTCCCATCTATTGCATTTTTAGCTGGTGTATTCTTGCCAGAAGGTGTACTGTCTACAACTGATAAATTTTTTACCTTAATATATGTTTCATTTGCTTCATATTTATTATCAGTAAAAGTAAAAACATGTACATTTGCTGGTAAATTTGTTCCAGTAGCAGATGGTCTTACAGTCAATTTTCTATTACCTGATAAATTAGGTTTTACTTCATCATAAGATTTCCAAGCAGAAGCTCCACCTGAATCATCAGTATATTTCCAATCTAATTTTCTATTACCATAAACAAAAAAAGTATCTTCTGCATCATTTTCATAAAGCTCCATATCAGGAGTTAATATTAATGTTTTATCTATTTGTATTGTACTTCTTATCTCTGTACCTATAATATGAACTCTAATATGATCTCTTTCATTAACACCTACTAATTCTGTTTCTGTTAATTGTACATATAACTGATCTGTTTCTGTCCAAGTTTTTCCACCATCTATTGAATACTCCCATGTTGATCTATTATTTTCATTAAACATTGAACCTAATCTTATTTGCCCTGCATATTGACCATCAAATGAAAATGTTGCAAGTTCTGATTGTGGTTTACCCAATAGTACCTGAGCAACAGATCTATGTATGCTATTTGCACTTACTTCAGCCCATTGTAATGTTGCTGTTTTTAAAGAAACAGCTTCTGCATTTAATGTTGGAGTAGTAATCTTTCCAATAATCATTCCAAATAAATCATAAAATGCAAGAGGTCTTGTTTTATACACGACTTGAAATTCTTTTATAAGATTTAAACAATCTTCTTCTGTATATACATTACTATTTTTATATAATTGTACTAAACCATACCAAGCATCAACATTTATATTTTGAGCATTTATTGCTTTACGATAAAATTCTTCTTGTTTTGCTTCATCACCTTTATAGGCATTTGCAAGCATTACATATTTTTCTGCTATTAGATAATTGCTATAATCATTAACTGCCTCTTGAGCAATTGCTAAATAACTTAAATTTTCACATCCAGTAGAGTATTGTTGTCCCCAGCCTAGCAACCCTCTATATGAATATACGGCTTGTTTAGTAGGAGAATTTTTAGTTGCATTATAAAATGTAGATGTACCATATGATGAATTTCCCCAAGTTGCACCTGAATTATATAATTGCCAAGAAGCATCTCCATTACTATTATAATGTGCAACTCCATAAGCAATATGACCAGGTTGATGAACTGGAAATGCTGGTATACCCGTTGAACTATATGCATTAGCACTCGTATCTCCAAAACCAACACATTGAGTTCCCGCTGCATAAACTATCCATTGTGGAACTAAATATTTTTGATATGGTATACCATATTCTAAAAAGTGAAATTTATTATTCCACATAGTTTTATTTTCTTCACTATAATATTTATCCTCAAAATATCTAAATTTTGCATTATATGATAGCCAAGCATGAGTATATGGACCTCTACTTGTAATATAATCCCTAAACCATTCAATTTCATTATCTGATATTAGTGCTCTCACAACAACTTTCATTTCCTCAACTTCTAGTTTTGGAAATACAGAGCTTAATTTATTTGCTAAGTACATTTTTTTATAAACTGCATAACGTCTTACTGGATCTGATACATGTGAACTATTTGGATCATTACGATTTGAATTTGTAACTCCATCTTCCTCAACATTAGGCAAAAATGAACGTACTAATGTAGAATGAGTATGTGAAATAGCCATAATCATTTTTTTAAATAAATCACCATTACGTACACCATTTTTTACTGTATCATCATTTAAATCATTTTTATATGTTTGGTATAATTTTGTTAAAACATTTAAAGAATTTTTATAACCACCAATAGGTGTACTACCATAAAAATATAACCCTAAAGTATCACTATCCCCCATTAACCATCCAAGTGTTTCTCTACTTGAATCACCCTGATTTACAAAATCAAGTAATGTTGTTCTTCCTACTCTTGATACAAATTCTCTTTGTAAAACCATATGTTCAAGATTAGGATCATTTTCATCCATATTTCTGATTTGAGCTTCTAAATCAAATACTGTAGGAACTCCTGTTCCATCACTATAATCTGCTGTTAATAATTTAGCATCTGCATATACTGAATGATCTTTACCATTTGCTCCATTATCATTTGCATATAGTCTTAAGTATCTATTTCCTTCTATAGGTATTCTACATTCTACTGCATTTTGGTTTGGCAATGCTTCTGCTCTATATTTTTCTGTCCAATTTTGACCATCATTTGATGTTGAAATAACAAATGTAACACCATTTCCACCATTTGATGTAGTATTTAATCCTAAATATGCTGAAAAATAATCATATTCTTGAAAATTTCTTAAATCATAATATACATCAGAAGTAGCATGTGCCCAAATACCTTTATCAAAACTTGTTGCTGTACCACCAATTTTTACTGTTATTTTAGTATTACTTGATGTTATATCATTAAGAATAGTACCATATTTAGTAGTTGATTTACTCATATGTGGTATATCTGATAAATAAATGAGTTTTCCTGTTGCTCTTGTTTCAGCAGAATATGTTGTTGGTAACGCTGAAACTTTTACTGCATCATTATATTCTTGTATTGTTTCCAAAGTTTCTGAAAACTCACTTCTAATTGATTGTGTAGGTAGATTTTGAGTTTCATCTTTGATTTCCTCTGTATATAAAACCCCCTTTCCTCCGCCAGATTGCAATAGTATTGGTTTTGCATTTTGTTTAGTTATATGTACTGAATTTGAACTAGCCAAAATATAAGTTCCAATTGCAAATACACATACTATAGCCAATATTATTGCAATTTTCTTTTGAAAATCTTTCATAATTTTTCATCCTTCCTTTCTTTTATTTATAAGTTTTATATTTTAATATTTGGGTGTATCATGTCATAATTTGTAATTTTTATAGTTACTCATATAATAAAGTTCCATTTGAAGTCATTTATTTAATTTTATAATTAAAGCATTTTATAGTTCATTTTGTAATCAAATCAAAAGTAGGTATCTTAATATTAAGATGCCTACTTTTTTCTATTATTGTACTAATGGTATACCAAGAAATATTATTTTTATTCGTGCTAAATCTGTTATTGTAAGCTCTTTATCATTATTCAAATCAGCTGCTATAAATTTAGTTCCTGTTAAAATTTCTTTTTTTATAATATGTAATTTTATTTTTGCTATATCTGTTATTGTTACTTTTCCATCTCCATTAATATCACCCATAACAATTAATGTATATTCTAGTTCTTCACCAACTTTTATTGTCATTCCAGTTCCTATAATGTCATCATCTTCTAATTCATTTCCATTATTATCTATAATTGTTATTTCTCTATTAGCTTCTACATTTTGTTTAAATTCAACTACTGTTGTCTCTTCTTCAATTTTTGATATATATGGAGCTTCAATCTCATATATCTCTGATGTAATTTTAGCTTCTTCTTGTTGATTTTCTATAATATTTACTGATAATTGTGAATCATCTGCAAATATATCTTTCTCACCATTACTTCCTTCAATAGATACTAATTTGAATATAACTTCAGTTGGAACTTCTATTGTTTCTTTAACTTTTACAATTATCTTAAATATAGTTTCTTCTTCTAATACATAATTATTACTTTCTGTTACAAATCTAAAATTATTATCATTAAATGAATTATTATCTAAATTCCAGCTATTTTCACCTAAAATATCTATCATTTCTAATTTTTCTTTATCATATTCAAACTTTCCTGTTAATGCCATTAAACCTTTTTTGAAATTCTTCATGTTATTTAAGTTTACACTTACTTCAAATTGTTCTCCTGGATTTAATGATTTCTTTGAAGTTTCTAAGCTTACATTAAAGCTTGGTGTATCTGGTTCTTCTTCAGCTTCAATCCATGTAACCTCTGCCTTAGCTGTTCCTTTATTTCCTGCTTTATCTACAAATTCAAATGTAAATTCTCCATTTTCTGTAAATGTATATGTATTTTTACCTTCATTGTTTGTTATTTCTATTTCTTCACTTTCATCTATTAATGTAGCTATTACATTTTGATTTGTTCTGTCTGTTATATTATATGAAACTGTTGCTATTGGAGCTATTTTATCTATCCAAGATACTTCTACTGTTGTCATTCCAATATTTCCTGCTTCATCTACATATTCAAATGTAAATTCTCCATTTTCTGTAAATGTATGTGTGTTTCCACCATCTACTATTACATTTTCTTTATTAAATTCTATTGTTGCTATTACATCTTGATTTGTAAGTTCTGTTGTACTATATGTGATTGTCGCTACTGGTAATGTTTTATCTATCCATGTAACTTCCGCATTAGCTGTTCCCGGATTTCCTGCCCTATCTACAAATTCAAATGTAAATTCTCCATTTTCTTCAAATGTATATGTGCTTTTTCCATCATTATTTGTTATCTCTATTTCTTCAGTTGCTTCTACTAATGTTGCAACTACTTTTCTATTTGTTGTTTCTGTAATATCATAGTTTACTTTTGCTCTAGGAGCTACTTTATCTATACAAGTTACATTTGCGGTTACATTTCCTCTGTTTCCTGCTCTATCCGAAAATTCAAATGTAAAGCTTCCATTTTCTTCAAATATATGTGAATTTTTTCCATCATTATTTAATATTGTTATTTCGTCTTCTTTTTCATTTTCAAAAACAACTGTTGCTGTTACATCACTATTTGTTGGTAATATTGTGCTATATACTAATAATGGTTCTGGTACTTCTTTATCTATCCATGTAACTTTTGCTATCGCAACACCTTTTTTTCCTTCTGGTTCTGTAAATTTAAATATATATTCTCCATTTTCTGTAAATGTATGTGTGTCTCCACCTTCTACTACTACATTTTCTTTATCAAAAGTAATTGTTGCCATTACATCTTGATTTGTTGGATTTGTTGTACTATATGTTATTGTAGCAACTGGCAATGTCTTATCAATCCATGTAACTTCTGCTTTTGCTGTTCCTTCATTTCCTGCCTCATCTATAAATTCAAATATAAATTCACCATTTTCTTCGAATGTATATGTTCTTTCTTCATCATTATTTGTTATTGTTACATTTTCTTTGTCAAAACTTATTGTTGCTATTACTGGTTGGTTTGTTGCTTCTATAATATTATATGAAATCCTTGCATTAGGAACTGTTTTATCTATCCAATCAACTTTCGCTGTTGCGCTTCCTGTATTCCCTAAGTTGTTTTCAAATTCAAAAGTAAATTCACCATTTTCTTCAAATGTATATGTATTTTTTCCATCATTATTTGTTATTCTTATGTCATCACTTTCTAATTCCAAAGTTGCAACTACATTTCTATTTGTTTTTTCTGTAATATCATATTTTACAGTAGCTTTTGGAATACTATTATCTATCCAATCTACGCTTGCTGTTGCAACACCTGAATTTCCATATGGTCCAACAAACTCAAATGTAAATTCTCCATTTTCTTCAAATGTATATGTGTTTTTTCCATCATTATTTGTTATTGTAACATTTTCTCTATCAAATGTCACTGTTACTGTTACTGGTCTATTTGTTGTTTCTGTTATATCATAAGTAAATGTTGCATTTGGTAATGTTTTACATATCCAGTCTACTCTTGCGGTTGCTGTTCCTTCATTTCCATAAGGACCTCTAAACTGAAAAGTAAATTCTCCATTTTCTTCAAATGTATATGTGTTTTTTCCATCATTGTTTAATATTGTAACATTTTCTCTATCAAATGTTACTGTTACTGTTACATCTTGATTTGTTGGATCTGTTATATCATAAGTAAATGTCGCATTTGGTAATGTTTTACATATCCAATCCACTGTTGCTGTTGCTGTTCCTTTATTACCTTCACTATCTTCAAATTCAAATGTAAATGTTCCATTTTCTGTAAATGTATATGTTGTTTTTCCATCATTATTTAATACTGTTATTTCTGTACTTGGATTTACTAATGTAGCAACAACATCTCCATTTGTTAATGTTTCAATATTATATTGAACATCTGCTGTTGGAGCTACACCATCTCTTTTTGTAATATCTTCATAGAAATTAAACATTCTAGCACCTATATGTCTTTTTGCTCCTGTATAAGATGTTTCAATACCTGTTATTTTTACATATCTTACTTTATTTGATTCTTGAAAATCTATTGTTTTTATATTTTGATTATTTCCCCAGCCTGTTATTTCTGCAATATCTGTAAAGTTTTCACCGTCCATACTTCCTTCAATTTTACCAGTAAGTATTTTTCCATTTTCACTATGTGGTACATAATCCATTGCACTTAAATAAATAGCTGAATCAAATTTTATTACTATACATTTTTCATTATCTGTACCAGCTGCTGAGTTTAACCATCTTGTATTATAATTTCCGTCTATTGCATTTACTGCTGCTCCATTTTGTCCTTTATCTTCTGCAGAAACTCTTGCTACTGATAAACGATTTACAGGGACATATTTTCTTGTATCTGGTTGATTATCTTCTGTAAAAATAAGTTCTATTGATTCACTTGCTGCAAATATTCCTCTTGCTTTTGCTCTTATTATAAGTTTTTTATTTCCTTCAACAATTGGCTCTTCTTCTACATAATCAGTCCAATTATTATTTGCACTTCTTGCTTGAGTATTTTCTATAATTTTCCACTCAAGACTTTCTTTATTTTGTACACCTATTAATCTATTTTCTAAATCATTTAAATAAGCTGTAATAGTAGGTGTTTCTAATCTTTGAATATTAATAGAATATTCTTGACTATTATTTTCAAAACGGATTTTTACTTTATCTTCTGGATTTAGTTCTTCAATTTCGTCTTGTGTTAATTGATGTTCATTACCACTTCCTTGTTTCCAAGTTACACCTGAATCTAAACTATATATCCAGTTTGAATTTTTAAACTCATCTGTTAAAATTATTTTTCCGCCATTTTCCCCATCAAATGAATAATCCGCTACTTTTTTAGATGTTAAATCTTCATATAAGTTTATCATAGAAACAGAGGCAAATATATCATAGCCCTCCATTTCTAGTTTTACATATTGTCCAGATAAACTCTCATTAAATTTAATTTTCTTAAATTCTTCATCTTGTTCACAATTTTCTAGTCTTCCTGCTTCTATCCAATCTATACCATTTTCACTTACATATGCAATCGCATTTTTTATATAACATGGATCATCTTCTCTATATTTCTTTTGAACAAATTCTAAAGCAGACATCATTTTTGATTCATCAAGTTTTATAGTTATGTATGCTCTACTTCCAACTATTGAATATCTAAAATCTGTATGCCATATTGTGTTACGATTTCCATCTATTGCATTTGGTGCATAGAATGGTCTACTTGCATCTATTGATTGTGTTGAATATGCATGTATTGATAAATGATTTATTGGTATATATTTTTCTTGATTTGTATCAGTATCTTCAGTAAATTGATATTCAAGTGTATCACTTGCTGTATAGATACCTGTTGCTTTAGCTCTAAGTAGAAGTTTCTTATTTCCTTTTACAACTGGTTCTTGTTCTGAATAAGATTTCCAAGCTTCGTTACCTTCGCATTTCCATTCGAAAATTTCAGGTTTTGCTATTCCAATTAATCTGTTTTCCCAATCATTTACATAAGGTGTAATGTTTGGAGTTTCACCTTTTTTAATGTTAATAGTATATAACGTTTCATTTCCTTTAAATTTAATTTTTATTTTATCATTTTCATTAATTTGATTCATTTCTTCTTGTTTTAATTGATGTACATCTCCCGTTCCATCTTTCCAAGTTGCACCTGAATCTAAACTATATTTCCAATCTAAAGTTTTATATTCATCTAATAAAGCTATTTTTCCACCATTTTCTCCATCAAATGAATATGTTCCTACTAATTCTACAGCCTTGTTTTCATATAAATTGAACATTGCTGCTACCATAAAACTATTACTTGCTGATGCAGCTTGTGTTTTCTTACCTACAATTTTAATATATTTAGCTTTAGTAGGTTCAAAATCTACACTTTTAATTGAAACATCATTTGTATTTGCATATCTCCAATCTGTTCCAGGTACTACTTCTGTCCAATTCTCCCCATCCATACTTGTTAAAATTTGAGCACTTTCTATTTTACCATTGCCTCCTGCAAGTGGTAAATATTCTAATGAAGTTAAATTTTTAGGTTCATCTAATTGAATAACAATAAATTTATTTCTATCACTACCATCCCATGCTGAATGCCAATTTGTATTTGGATTAGCATCAATAGCATTTCTTGCATGTCTTCCTTGAGCAGTAGCTTCTGATGAAACTGCATTAATTGATAAATGAGATACTGGAATATATTTTCTTGTATCTGGTTGATTATCTTCTGTAAAATTGTAAGTTCTGCTATTTGTACTTGCTAAATATGTTCCTGTTGCACCTACTCTGACTATTACTGTCTTATTTCCTGTTAAATCAGGTGTTTCATCACTATATGAAGTCCATTTATCAGTTTCGTTATATTTCCACTGCATTGCAGGAGTTGCAGCAATTAATCTATTTTCTAAATCATTTGCATATAACGTTCTTGGTAATCCTGCTGATTCTTGAATATCTATTTTGTATAAGTTTTCCTCACTATAATTTACACCAACTATGTGAATGTATATATCGTTTTCAGCTGTAATTGATGCAATTTCTTCTGGTGTTAATAACAATTTATGTTCTTCACTTCCATCAAATGCAACTTCATGCCAGTGTTCTAATCCACCTTGTGGATTTCCATCTATACAATAATCCCAACGAACTCCGTTTCCATCAAAACGACTAGATAACACTATTTTGTTAGCATCATTTCCATCAAATGAGAAACTTGCAATTGATGTATCTAATGAACCAAGTATATGGTTAGCTTCTAATCTTGTAAGAGATGGTTGATATACTGTATAACTATCTGCTGTATTATTAGGAGTAGCTTTTGCTTCATTTAATATTCTTGTTTGTAAAAGTGTAAATCTATACGAATTTTCAACACTTACCATTTTGGGTTTAATTAAATTTGTTAAATGATACATTGGTAATGGAAAATATTTTAAAGATTCTGCCATCTCTTCTGCTAAGTAATAGAAATCATCTTCTGTTTTTTCTGCATTTGCACAATATGCACTATATAATCCATACCATGCATCTATATTTATTGGTTGTACTTCTAATGCTTTTCTATAAATTTCTTCTTGTTTAACAGGGTCTCCTTCATATATTTTTGCTTCCATTATAATTTTTTGACAGTTTTCTAATGTTTCTTGTTGATTCATTGCTTCTTGAGCTAATGCTATATATACAACAGAATATCCTCTACTATAACTTGCATTACCCCAACCTAAAGGTAATCTTTCACCTTTTTCAGATAATGTCCAACCACTTACGTCATTATCAATTCCCCAATAACCTTTACCATTTGAATCTTGTGTGTAATATAGTAATGCTGCGTGACCTGGTTGACCAATAACTGCTGATGCTATTCCATGTACACCACGAATACAGTGACCTGATTTTGATATACCACCACAAACGCATCCTGTTCCAAATTTATTTCTAAAGTTCATCCATAATTTATTTAATCTATAATTTAATGTTCCTCTTGATATACCATAGTCATCTAATGTTTTACCATTAACGCTAAATAATTGATTAAAGTAATCACGGTTTTCTTCAGAATAATATATTGGATTTCCATAATTTGGCCATACATATGATATATAAGAGTGAGGTGTTAATAATCCCCATGCATTATTTGGTGTTTTATCAATTTTGGCTTGTGTATATTCATTAAGCCAAATTATTGATTCGTCATCTAGTAATGTATTCATTACATAACGCATTTCTTCTATAGTATAACTTTCAAACCAAGGTGTAATATTAGCTGCATCAGTTGCCTTAAATTTACCTTCATTATACATATCTTTATAAATTTTATAACGCACAACAGAATCTGATTTATTTTCTGGTGCTGAAGGTTGCATCCATAATCCTACATTTGAAGAATGTGTTAATGAAAGTGTTATTACCATTCTTTTATATAAGTCACCTTTTGTAATAGATGCATTAGGTCTTCTATTATGTAATCTTCTTATACCTTCTTCTGATATTGGTTCTGTAATATCAAAATCACTTTTATATTCTTTTAGTAATCTTGTAAGTTCTTTTAGTGAATTATAGCAACTACCTGTTGGAGTTCCTCCTAATATATAATAACGAATATTTTCTATATCACTAAATAACCATTCTATTGTTTCTTTGTTTGCCTCATCTTCATTTATAAAACGTTTTAAAGCATATTCACCTGCTCTACTTACAAATTCTCTTTGTAATAAAGTAAGCTCATATTCTTCATTTCCTTCAATATCTTGATTTTCATATTTTTTTAAAATTTCATCATACTCTGCAACAGTTTTCACTCCGCCACTTTCATCATAACCTTCTTTTATTAATTTAGCATCCGCATAAACAGAATGATCTGCTGCATTTGATGTTTTATCATCAGCAACTAATTTTAAATAGTTAGCTTCTTTAATATCAATTTTTACAAAAGTTGAATCTTGTCCTGGTATCTTATCTAATGGTCCATTTTCCATTTTAGATTCCCAGTTTTTTCCATCTACTGATGTAAAAATATCAAATTTAACACCATCACCTTTAGTTGATGTTGTATTTAATCCTACAAACGCTGTAAAATAGTCATATTCTGAATAATTTGTTAGATCATATACAACTGTTGAAGTTGCATGAGCAAAAATTCCTTTTTCAAAATTATATGCTGCTCCTTCAACCTTTACAGATAATGGTGTATTATCTGGTGTTTTATCTTTTGTTATTTCTCTCCAACCAACTGAGGATTGGTTTGCGATATAAGGAATATCTGATAAATAACAAAATTCATTTTCTTCTGTAGCATCTACTCTAGAAGTAAAAATGCATACAAAAAATAGTATTAAGATAATACTTATACTTAACGAAATTTTTCTTTTACTTTCCATAAAAAGAAATCCTCTCTTAAATAAGTTTTTTATTTACATAACACTCATATTATACTCTTTTTTCCTACTTTTGTCAATTTTTCAGGCTTTTTAAGAAGTTTTCTCGAGTTTGACACTTTAAAAATCAAAAATTTACCAAACTCTTTCTATTAAAGGAATGGAGAAATCGATTTTTGTAATGTAACAAAAAGATTACATACAAAATTTTATATCTTTTTAGTAACATTATGCTAATTGTCTTTTAAAAGTAATTTATTTTGTTCAAATAGTAAAAAATATTCTTTTTTTAATCTAATTCACTCTATTCAAACAGTAAAAAATATTCATTTTTTTAATCTAATTAGTACATTCAAGCAGTAAAAAATATTCATTTTTTTAATCTAATTCACTACATTCAAACAGCTAAAAATATTCATTTATTTTCCATGTTATTTACTTTGTTCAAACAGCCCAAAATATTACTTCCCTAGATTCTCTGGTTTTTACATAATTTTTTATACAACAATTGACATATATATATAATTTTTATATTATAGTATTGAAACTAATACTATACTGTGTATACATTATAAAGGAGTGATCTTATGAATATACGGTTACCCGAACAATTTATTTATACATATAGAGGCCCTAATAATTGTGCCTACGTACAAAATGGTATATTATATATTGAAGGTTCTCTACATTATGAAGACTTAATGTACAATTTAGCTTATAAATTACATGGCTATAATACTTGCTACTATTGCGGAAAGTCATTATTCCAAAATAATAGAACATTAGACCACATATACCCTCGTAGTTGGGGTGGTGTAAGTTTGCCAGATAATTTATGTCCTGCTTGCAAAAATTGCAATAATAGAAAAACTGATATGACTTTATATCAATTTAAAAGGTATTTAGATTTACATTCTTCAGAAGAAAAACAACAATTTTATTTAGATTGTGTTAAGAAAAATAAAAAAATTATAGAAAAACAAGATTTTATACTTCCTTCTGATTGGGTTACTCTTTACGATGCTTCTACTTTGATAAATTTAATTCCTTTTAAATATCTTGATCCCACAAAATTGAAGAAACTTGAAAACTATTATAACTATTATAAACATTTTCCACATCCAATTGTTGTTTCTTCAAATGGATGGCTTTTTAAAGGTAAACATATCTTATATCATGCTCGGAAAATAAATAATCCTATAATTCCGGCTATAGTACTTGAAAATGTAATTGTCATCAAAAATACCTCCTAGATTTGGGAGGTATTTTTGTAATATATTTTTTCTATTTAAATATAATTATTTTAGAACAACTACAATTTTGCAAAAACAGATAATTAGATTCACTTGAAAATCTGTAATTGTTGCTTGTATTAATATGGTTTATCTGCCATATAATAAATTATAAAGGATGTTTTATGGATATTGGAATAATTAGTTTTTATGGTCTTATTTTTGGAATTTTGGGAACTTCGATTGGTGGCTTTATTGGTGCATTTTTAAATATAAAATCGAAAAAATTTTTAAGTTTTATTCTAGAATTTGCTGCTGGTTTAATGACAGCAATTGTTTGTTTTGACTTAATTCCAGAAGCACTTAAAATTATTAGTATTACTAAATGCATAATAGGAATATTTATTGGTATTATCTCTATGATTTTGTGTGATAATATAGTAAATTCTCACTATAAAAATAACAAAAAAGTAGAAAATAGCCTTCTTAAAACTGGAATTATTATAGCAATTGGATTAGGAATACATAATTTTCCAGAAGGATTAGCTATTGGTGCTGGTTTTGAATCTTCAAATACACTTGGCTTTAAACTTGCTATTGCAATTGCTCTTCATGATATACCAGAAGGTATTTCTATATCTTTACCTTTAAAAATTGCTGGAACTTCCGCTTTTAAAGCAATTATTATAACAGTAATTTCAGGATTAACAACTGGTCTTGGTGCTTTTGTAGGCTCAATTTTAGGAAGTATTTCTTTAGATTTAATTGGTATTTCTTTAGCTTTTGCGGCTGGAGCAATGCTATATATTGTTTCTTGTGAATTAATTCCTGAATCTAAAAATATGTATAAAGGTAGATTTGCTTCTCTTGGCAATATGTTAGGATTAGTAATTGGTATTTTATCTCAAATAATAGAATAAAAATGGACGATATGATAATTACTAAATACAAAAATTTACTAAATCGTCCACGTATTTGTTTGAAGCACCGATTTTGTTGTGCAAAATCGTGTGCAAAAATTAGCAAAGCTTTTATTTAGTAGGAAGTGCAGAGCACTTTCCTACTAAATAAAAAAAATGAGGTTTAGGAAAATTTCTAAATCTCATTTTTCATTTTAAACTAATCTTGATTACCTTTTAATTTTTCTGCACGATCTGTTGCAATAAGATTATCTATCATTTCGTCCATATCTCCATTTAAAAAGTTTTCCATTTGGAAAATGCTAAATCCAATTCTATGATCTGTAATTCTTCCTTGAGGATAATTATAAGTTCTTATTTTTTCGCTTCTATCTCCAGAACCTACTTGACTTTTTCTTTCACTAGCAACAGCTTTTTCTTGTTTTTCTCTTTCTTGGTCATATATTCTTGAACGTAATAATCTCATTGCATATTCTCTATTTTGTAATTGAGATCTTTCTGTTTGGCATTCAGCAACAATACCTGTTGGCTCATGTATTAATCTAACAGCTGAAGATGTTTTATTAACATGTTGACCTCCTGCTCCAGAAGCTCTAAACACTTCCATTCTAACATCTGCTGGATTTATTTCAATTTCTACATCTTCTACTTCTGGCAAAACTGCTACTGTTGCTGTTGAAGTATGAATTCTACCGCTACTTTCTGTGTCTGGTACTCTTTGAACTCTATGAACTCCGCTTTCAAATTTGAATCTACTATATGCTCCTTTTCCAGTAATCATAAAAGATATTTCTTTATATCCACCTATTCCAGTTTCATTTTCATTTATAACTTGTATTTGAAAATGCTTTTTTTCTGCATACATAGAATACATTCTAAATAGAACTCCTGCAAATAGTGCAGCTTCTTCTCCACCAGCTCCAGCTCTTATTTCGCAAATAACATTATTATCATCATTTGGATCTTTTGGAATTAAAAGTATTTTTAATTCTTCTTCTAATTTGGGAAGCTTTTCTTTTGCATCTAACATTTCAATTTCTGCTAATTCTTTCATTTCTGGATCGTTAAGCATTTCTTTAGCTTCTTCTAAATTTTTAGATACTGTTTTATATTCTCTATATTTTAGAACTATATCTTCTATATCGCTATGTTCCTTCATTAACTTTTTCCATTCATTTTGTCTAGAAATAACTTCTGGATCACTAATTAACCCATTTAGTTCTTCATATCTTTTTTCTACGTCTTCTAATCTTTGAAACATAAAAACCTCTTCCTTTTTATTATATAAATTATTTTATGACAAAAGAAACACATTTAAAATAATTATAGCTTTTTAGTAAAATTATGTGTGTTTCGTATTTGTTCACTATTAAAATGTATAAAACAATAGATATTATATAAATTTCAATCCTTTGTTAAATATATTATTAAATTACAACATTTATATTATAACCTAAATTTACCTATTTTTCAAGATTTATTAAATGATAATCTATATTTAAATTATCTAAAGTGTTTTTCTCTCTATCTGAACAAGTAAATATAATAATTTGGTTGTTTTCAAAATTATTTTTTATGTATTTTAAAATATTTGTTAGCCTATCATTATCAAAATAAGCAAAAGATTCATCTAAAATTATTGGCATACTTTCATCAGATATTTCTTTTAGTGCACTTAATCTTAAAGATAAATACATTTGATCTATTGTTCCAACACTTAATCTAGAAGCTGATATATATCTTCCATCTTCAATTTCTACATTTAGACCTTCACTATCAGTAACAACAACATTTTTATATCTATTATTAGAAATTTCTGAAATAATATTAGATAAATTTTGAGTAAACTTAGGACTTATATTCTCTTTAACTTGTTTATATGATCTTTCTAAGCATTCTTTAGCTATATTGTAAGAATTATTTAAAGAAATTAGCTCTTCTCTTTCTTCTTCAATTGACTCTAGTTCCTCTTCTATACTTGCTAAACTCTCTAACTTAAGATTAATTTCTTTTTCGCTGTTTTCTATAGCATGTAATCTAAATTTAGATGTATTTATCCTATTATCTTTCAGATCTATTTCCTTGACTATTTGATCATAACTTTTATTTAAATTTTTTTCTATATATCCTATATTGATATAATCTTGATATTTTTTAATTAATTCTGTTTTATCTTTTTCAATTTCTTTATTTAATTTATATTCTTTTTCTTCTGCTTCTTTCCTCTGATTTTCTTGATTTTGCTTTAAAATATCTATTTCATTTATTATTTTATCTGTACTATCTTTTCTATTTAAATTTATATTTTCTGATTTTCTTTTATCTTCTAGTAATTTATATATTATTAATACCATTGGAACAACGGGAACAACTGAAATTAATTTCATTGGACTAAGCAATATTAATAGTATAAAAGCTATAAATAAAATAATTAATGATATATAATAATTTTTAGAATTAACTTTTTCATATTTTTCTTCGATATTGTTATCTGCAATTTTTTTATTTAGTTCTTTAATTTTATTATTATATTCTTGTTGCAAATTTTTGTTAAAATTAATTTCAGCACTTTTTACTCTATTATTATCTAATTTATTTTTTATTTCTTTTAAAAACTCTTTTTTATATTCATCTTTTTTTATTTCAGAAATTAAATTTTCCTTTTCTTCTAGACTCTCTGTACTTCTCTCTTTATACCTTTCTAAACTTGATTTTTCATCTATCAATTTACGAATTTTAGAATCAACAATATTTATTGGTCTTTGAGATGTTCTTTCTGTTCCAATTTGCTCATTTTGCATTTTCGTAATTTTATCCATACATTTTTTAAAAGATATATTATCATCTCCGGAAGAAATTAAATTACTAATTTTTTGCACAATGCTAGCTTGACTATATTTACTAAGTTTTATTCCTTCTTGTTCTGAAATTGCAGTATTATAAAACGTTTCTTCATCAATTCCTGTTTGTTCTATAAAAAATTCTATTCCTTTTGTTTTATCTATTTTAAATGTTTTAGATATATCTTCTTTATTTGAATTATATATAATTGGATTTTTCTTTTTAAATTCTCTATATACTTCAAAATATTCTCCATTATCTAAAACATAGTTTATTTTTCCTGAAAATTCTTCATTTTTCCATGGATTATATTTATCAAAATCTGAAATATCTTTCCCATTTTTATTTTTAGAAGCTCCATAAAACATACATGAAATAAATTTTAACATACTAGATTTTCCAGATTCATTTTCTCCAAATATAATATTTATGCCATCTGTTAATTCAATATCTTTATTTTGTAATTTTCCAAATCCATTTATTTTAAAACTATTTATTTTCAAACTTTTCACCTCTTTACATTGCTTCTAAACCTATTTCTATAGCCTTTTGATATTCTGCTTCAGTGCATTTTCCTTCTTCATACATACTTAATACTTCTTTTATAAAAATCCCTTTTAAATTGTTTTGTTTAGATAGTTCTTCTAAATCATAATCTAATTTTGTTTGATCTTTTACTTTTAATATATTAGTTTGAGAAACTACTCTTAATATTTCTCGAGTATTAATTTCAAATTTTCTTTTTCCTATTAAAATAACTTTATACATTGTCATTTTATTGTATCTGTAATTTAAAAGTTCCTCAATAAGGTCTTCTTTGGAATCGAAATCATCTACACTAATTTCAAGTTCTTCAAAATTTCTTTCATCAAGTTGAATAAAGTTCATATTAAAATTTTCTTTTTTTATTTCTCCTATAATCATTCCATGTTTTCCAAGTTCATCAAAACCTAGAGAAATAGTTGAACCTGGATAATAAATTTTATTTTTATTGTCCAAATTATTTTTATGAACATGACCAATAGCACAATAATCGAAACCTATAGAGTTTAATTTTGATTCTAATATAGGATTATAAGAAAATCCTTCTTTGTCTTTTGAACCATTTAAATCACAATGAGCAAGTAATATATTGGGTTTATTAGAATATGGTAATATAATATTTTCTAATGGAGAATTATTCATGTAAAATTCGTTAAATGCCATTCCATATATATTTACATTTTCATCTTCATATCTTTCTATGTTAGAATTTCTGAAAATATATACATTGTCTCCAAAATCATATGTATCATAATATGAATTCTTAATATATGGATCATGGTTTCCAGGAGATATGAATATTTTTGTATTTGGTATTTCATTAAAAAGTTTAGCAATATAGTCTATTGTAGATTTTTTTACATATTCTTGTTCATATAAATCTCCTGCTATTAACAAATATTCTATTGTGTTCTCTTTTACATAATCTATAACTTTTTTAAAAGCATTTCTTTGCTCAAGCCTTCTTTTTTCTCCTAAATTTTCTTTAGAATTTAAAGAAGTAAATGGTGCATCAAAATGCATATCTGCTATATGTACAAATTTCATTTTACCATCTTCTTTCTCTTTTTAGTTTTATAATTTTATCACAGCATTCAAATATAGTCAACGCATTTTGCGAATATTTGTTCTCGCTTTTAAAACAAAAGTGGACTATATGATAATTACAAAATACAAAAATTTACTAAATCGTCCACGTATTTGTTCGAAGTGCCGATTTTGTTGTACAAAATCGTGTGCAAAAATTAGCGAAGCTGTTATTTAATAGGAACTGCTAAGCACTTTCCTACTAAATAACAAAAATGGATAATTCAGTAAACATGAATTTTACTAAATTATCCACATATTTTATTTAAATATTTCGTAAAAGTTCTTAAATGTATACCCCTCATTTTTATAATATTGAATTATATCTGGAAGAGTTTCTACTGTTTGTTGTTTATCATTTGCGTCATGCATAAGTAAAACTATACTGTTTTGATTTCTCTTTGTTTCTAACATCTCTTGCATACAGGCTTCTTTTGTTTTCTTGTTTTCAGCATCTCCTGTTAAACAATTCCAATTTGTATATGCAATACCATAGTTTCTAAAAAGCTCTCTTGCTTCTGCTTTTATATTTTCATAATGTCCTCCACTAGATCCTCCTGGAAATCTAAATAGATATGAGTTATAATCTGGATTTCCTAAAGCATTTTTTATACTATTTTCACACTCTATAAATTCTTGAAAAACTGTGTCTTTACTTTCATATATTTGAGAATATTTATGTGAATATCCATGATTGGCTATATAGTGTCCCTCTTCAAATTCTCTTTTTAAAGTATTTGGATATAGTTGGACTCTTGCTCCAAGAACAAAAAATGTTGCTTTTACATCATTTTCTTTTAATATATCTAAAATTTGTGGTGTTACATCTTTGGATGGTCCATCATCAAAAGTTAAATATACTTGTTTTTCTTCAGAATAATATATATCTTTTATTAAATTGGGAGCATTTTCATTAAAAACAGGCATAGTAGTTTTATTTATACTTTCCATATCATGTATAGGAATTTGCATATGTGTTCCATTATATTCTATTTCATTTTTACTGCTCTTTTTAATATTTTTTTCTGAAATTGTTTCCACATTATTTTCATTAATATTTTGAGTATTCTCTTTATCTAAGCTTGCTTCTTTTTTATAGCTTTTTATGATACTACCAGTAGACAATACTACAATAAATAAAATAACTATAATTAGTATAACAAGACTTACTTTTTTTATATTTAATTTATTTTTTTTTGCAAGATTAAATTCTTCTTCATAATCTTCCATTCCATATAGCATAATCTATCTCTCCTAACAATATTATTATATAATATTTTGTCAAAAATTCAATACTTTAATAGATTTTTGACAATTAGAATTAATTTTTATGCATATTTTTCTATTATATAACAATAAATTACAAATAATAAAATGCCTTCAAGTAAACTTGAAGACATTTTATATATCTATAAAAATTGTAATTATAAAGTATATTAAATAAAGTTTATTAAATAAAATATTCACAATATTTTCAACTTCTTCTATTCATCTTTTGTTCCATTTATTTTTAAAAGTTTAAATATTTCAACAATTACTAATGGAGCAAATACTAGTAATATTGTTTCTTCTAATTTGTGTAATGGTAATACTACTATTCCAAATATTCCTCTTAATGCAGGAACAAATAAAACTGTAAGCATCAATAATGCTGATACAAATATTGCAAGAATCAATTTACTATTATTAAAAGGATTTGATTTAAATACTGACTCTTTATTATTTCTAATATTAAATACATGAACTAGTTCTGAAAGTGCTAGTACTGTAAATGCCATTGTTTGAGCAACTTCTATTTTGGTTTCAACTAAAGTTAATCCTTCTATTGGCTCTGTTGTAGCTAATCCTAATATAAATGCTGATAATGTAAGTAAACCTATCATAACACCTTGATAAATAATTCTCCATGTCATACCTTTTGTAAATATACCTTTGTTTTTTAATGGTTTCCTTTTCATAATTCCTTTTTCAGCTGGATCAACAGCTAATGCTAATGCTGGAAGCGAATCTGTAACTAAATTTATCCATAAAATTTGCACTGGTAATAAAACATCTAACGAATTTATATATTCATTTGATATTCCAAAATGACTTGCAAATACTGGTGTTAATAGAATTGCTAAAAATAATACTACTATTTCCCCAACATTACTTGATAGTAAAAATGCTATAGCTTTTAGAATATTGTTATATATTCTTCTTCCTTCTTCAACTGCAGAAACTACTGTTGCAAAATTGTCATCTGTTAAAATAACATCTGCTGCTTCTTTAGCAACATCTGTACCTACAACACCCATTGCACAACCAATATCTGCTTTCTTTAATGCTGGTGCATCATTTACACCATCACCTGTCATAGCAACTATTTCTCCATTTGCTTGCCAAGCTTTTACTATACGTACTTTATGTTCTGGAGAAACTCTAGCATAAACTGAAATATTTTTAACTTTTTTAGTTAATTCTTCATCTGTCATTTTTTCAAGTTCACTACCAGTTATAGCTTCTTTTTCATTTTTCAAAATTCCTAATTCTTTTGCTATAGCTGTTGCTGTTATTTTATGATCACCTGTAATCATAACAGTTTTTATTCCTGCTGAAATACATTTTTTAACAGCTTCTTTTGCTTCTTCTCTTGGTGGATCTATCATTCCAACCATACCAACAAAAGTTAGTCCTGTTTCTAATTTTTGAATATCTTCATCTGTTAAAGGATGATTTATAACTTTGTATGCTGCAGCTAATACTCTTAATGCATTTTGAGCCATTGTTTTATTAGCTTCTTGAATTCTTTCTTTGTAATTGCTTAAATCTGATAAAACTTCTCCTTTTTTTTGATAAGAAGTACAACATGTAAGTAATTCATCAACTCCACCTTTTGTGAAAACATAGAATTGTTCACCAATTTTGTGTACAGTTGTCATTAATTTTCTGTCTGAATCAAATGGTAATTCAGCAACTCTTGGATAATTTTCAAGTTTAAATCCTACTTTATTCCCCATATCTATTAAAGCTGTTTCTGTTGGATCACCTGTTAATGTTCCATCTTCTGCAACTTTAGTATCATTACAAAGCATTTCTGCTTGGAATAACAATGTATTTTCTTCATTAAATTCTGTAACTTTTTCTAAGTCTACTAATTCAGCATTTGTAAATATTTTTTTAACAGTCATTTTATTTTGTGTTAATGTTCCTGTTTTATCAGAACAAATAACTGATGCACTTCCTAAAGTTTCAACAGCTGGTAATTTTTTTACAATAGCATTTCTTTTTACCATTCTTTGAACTCCAATAGCAAGAACTATTGTAGATACTGCTGCTAACCCTTCTGGTATGGCTGCAACAGCAAGTGAAACAGCTGTCATAAACATATTAAGTGGTGCTTTTCCATAAAGCATACCAACAATAAATATTACTACACATATTGCAAGTGCTGCAATACCAAGTGTTTTTCCTAACCCATTTAATTTTTTTTGAAGTGGTGTTTCAGAATCTTCAACTTCACTTATCATTTCAGCAATTTTACCAACTTCAGTTTTCATTCCAGTTTCAACAACAATACCTTTTCCTCTACCATATGTTAATAAGCTAGAAGAAAATAACATATTTTTTCTATCTCCTATTCCCACACTTTCATCTTCAATTGTATCTGAAATCTTGTCTACAGGAACAGATTCTCCTGTTAAAGCTGATTCTTGAGATTTTAAATTTATTGCTTCCACAATTCTTAAATCTGCTGGAATGAAATCACCAGTATCTAATACAACAATATCTCCTGGTACTAAGTCTGCTGATTGTACAACTTGTAGTTTTCCAGCTCTCATTACTTTAGCAACATGACTACTCAATTTTTGTAATGCCTCTAAAGATTTTTCAGCCTTATTTTCTTGAGCAACACCAATTATGGCATTTACAACAACAACTATTAAAATAATAATTGTATCTGTAATTCCTTCTCCTTGTTGTATGCCAACAATTCCAGATACTACAGCAGCAATAATTAAAACAATAATCATAAAATCTTTAAATTGTTCTAAAAATTTAACTAATAAAGATTTTTTTTGTTTTGCCTTTAATTCATTACGTCCATATTTCTCATAACGTTTATTTACTTCGTCTTGAGATAATCCATTTTGAACATCGGTTTTAAGTTCTTTTGCAGTTTCTTTTACTGACTTATTAAACCACTTTTCTTCCATTTTAATTCCTCTCCTTTTTATTTAATATATTTTTAAAATATTGTTAATATCTTCAGAAGTTCTTTCATTTGTAATAACAATATTAAAATTCTTGTTAAATCATATTTAAACTCCTTTATTTAGGAAGTTTATTATTTCATTTGCTAAGATTTCTTCTTTTCCTTTATAACCATGATCTGCACCATCAATAAAATTTATATCCTTATTTTTATTAATTATTTTTTTATTTAGAATTTCAACTAATTCGTCTGCTTGTTGTTCTATCATTTCATTATTGTTTCCCCATCTCATAAATAATGGAATATCTATATTATTTAATTCTTCAAAATTGTAATCTTTATTACTATATTGCGCAAAATTAATTTCTTTATTATATTTAGCGTATCTTAAAAAAGTTTTTACACTTACTGGATGGATAAAGCTTTCTTTTGGCATTAAATCTAAAATTTCTTTTTTGGCTTCTTTGTTTTCTGCAAATGATAAGATTTTTTCAAAATTTGTAGTTAAGAATATTTTTAAAGTTCTTGGTATATCTATTAATGATAATAATATAATTCCTTTTACATATTTAATTAATTCTGAATTTTCATTTTTTAATTTGTTATATGTGTAAACAATTTTTGTAGTTCCTAAACTATGACCTTGCAAATAAATTTCTTCATATCCAAGTTCAATAGCTTTTAATATAGCTCCTTTTATATCATGATAAGATTCTATAGGATCTTCATAAGTTGCTCCCCCCAAAAGCTTTATTTGCTTTTCATCTATATTTTTTCTGATATATTTTACTAGTTCGCTTCCACGATTATTAAATGCAAAATAGTCAAATCCATTTTCATAAGCTTTTTTAGCAATCGATTTATCTCTATCTTTAAAGCAATTACTACTCATTCCATGGATTGAAATTATGATTTTTTTAAAATTATTTTTTATTATATATCCATCATTTAGAACTCCGTCTGTAGCTCTAAAATTAATAATTTCTGTACTCAATATTTTATTTCCTTTCTAACTTTTTAACAAAATTTCCCAAAGACTTTATAATATAGAAATCTCCTATAATATAACACAAGTAGTCATACCAAAGTTTGTATAATTCTTTATTTATTAAGAAGTTCAGAGGAGTTTTCTACTAAATAAAATAAGACTCTTAAAGAAATAAGCTTCAAAAATAGTTTATTTCTTTAAAAGTCTCACTCCTTTACAGGTTACTAACCAGATATAAATCGAGATTGTTGATTAGTAATTTTCAAGTTACTCCCTCTTAAATTTTCTATTAAAATTATACTAAATAGTAAAATTTTTTTCAAGTATTTTCCAAAATTTTATTTAAAATCTGACGTGTTGCATTTCACAGCTTAGGTGATATTATATTAATACATTAATATATTTTACTTTTCCAATAATCTTAACTCAAAAACCCCACTGCAAATTAATGCAATGGGGCTTATATTATTCAAACATACTAATTGCTTTAATACAATCTGATGTTTTCATAAAAATAATCATTTCAGAAATATCTGTTATTGTAACTGTTGGAATCCATGGATTCTTTTCACTTAAAACACATTTTAAAGGAATATTAACTGTTACAAATCCTCTTTTCTTTTTCAATGCTGACTGCCATATTAATGATGTCTTTCCAAATTTTTTGGCATCGTTTCCAGTCATATTCCATTTGTAATAAAGTTCAAGTATTTTCTTACTCTCACTAAAAGTTGGCAAATATGCAACAGCATTAGCTTTAGTCAAAATTTCAGTTGTAACCCCATTTGGGCTATCAATTCCAGGTGCAACAATACAATTAAAAACTTTGAAACCTAATTTTTCAAACTGTACTATAGCTTCAAGTCCTCTTCTATCCTGATCTGGAGTTGTTTCTGCATTTGTTTCATCTTTTTCGATAGGATATAAGCAATCTCCACCTGTATCTACACCTAAAATAGTATCAATAACATCATCTGTATTTTTACTAATATGCTCAATAACAGTCTGAATTTTAGAAAATAATTTCCCATCTTCTTTATCAATAATCAAATAGGAGTTTATTCCAATTTCAGAAGGTACATTTTCGAAAAATCTACCTTCTCCATTAGTTTCTTCATTACAAAGATAAACTTCATCTTCTAAAATTTCTTTAGGATTTGAAATTTTTCTTTCTTCATTCATTTCACCTTTTTCATTTTGAGATTGTGTCTTTTCAGTGCGAATAGAAATTACATTTTTACATCCTTTAAGTAAAAATTTTCCTACCATTGTTGCCTGAATAATATCAGAACCACCGCCAATAGCTACTGCAACTACATTGCTTCCAGAAACAATTGATTTATCTGTAATTTTCACATTAATTTTTTCAAGAAATTCACATTTTACATTGTAATCATTGTTTACACCTTTAAAAACGAATTTATAATTTTCTAATTCTAAAGGTTTTTTTGCCTTTTCTGCAATATCTGCAATAAATACTGTACATACACCAAACTCATTTTCATTTTTATTGATTTTGGCTTTTGCTAATCCATAAACATTAGCAAAAATTGGAAGTACAATCTTTATAGCATCATCTATAGGCTTCATACTTCCAGTCTTCTTAAAAAAGTTAACTGCATTTGATAATGATGCAGGAGCATAATAAAGCAGTATTCCTTTATTACTAATCCCATCTTTTGTTAGTTCTTTTGTTAACATTTCTTTAACTTGAACTGGAAGATTAATATAACTTTTTTTAACTTCCTTTGCATCTGTTGGCGAATAAATCCTTATAAGATTGCATATTTTTACAATTGCAAAATCTTCTTTACTTACACAATCTAATTTAAGTATTTTAGCTCTTTCAATTAGATATGTATTATATGCATTTAGTGCTGTTTCATTTTTGCGTATCAGAGAGTTAATAGCATTATTAGCTAATTTAAAATTTTTCCAATAATTTTCAGTAATAATAATACTTCCATTACTTACATTATGGCCTGCTGCTCCAGCAATATCATAAAATACATGAAGCATATAAAAATTTAAGCTTTTAGGATCAATTCCCTGTAAAGGTAACAAATTTGCAGGTAGGTTTTCAGATTGAATAAATTGTCCCATATTGAATTTTGTTTTTAGTCCTTCCAAAATAATCTGCTGGTATTCAGCGGAAAGAGCTAAAAATGTTGGAGATAATACCGGCCTTTTCTTTAATCCTTCATATAAGATTTCATCATGATCTACTGATTGTAATTTTAATTCTCTTTCAATTTGTTCTACAAAAGAAACAATCTTTCCTAAATCATTAATGACTAAATATGCTTGCATAGCATATTCATCAGCATTAGTTTTCAATGTGCCACGAGTATACTGCTGAATTTCAGCAAAACTTTTTTTAGTAAGTTTTACGTCATCAGACTGACATTCTGTGAAATGTTCATAATCTCCTTCAAGTACCCATTTAAGTAAATCTAAACTTAATTTTGTACGTTTGAATTCCATTTCAGAAACACTTTCACCTTCTGGAGTTCCATTTACATTTCCTTTGAGCCATTCTAACTCTGGAGCATTCATTATTGCATACATTTTTTGTACCTCCATGATTATAATGTTATAAAAAGCTTAGGTGATTATTATATTACATCCTTAAATTTATGTCAACTTTTCATTAAAATTATTATACTATAATGTTACAACTATTAAATATATAATATAATGGCGTTATCGTTAATACAAATTACTATTATTTTAAAGAAAATTATGGCAAATAAATTTGACAATAAAATAAATTCATTATATAATATTATTGTTTTATGTTAACAACAATGTTATAGATGAGTATTCTCATTTTCAATTCAGCTAAGACAACGGGAGGAATATTTATGCTATTCAATCAAAACATCAACACTGCAAAAGAACTTTTATCTTTAGGACATCAAACCGAATATGATCATCATATTCACACAAAATATTCAGATGGTTCTTTTACTTTAAGAGAAATCATTAAATTTGCACAAAATTCAAATTTGAAACGAATTGTCATTACAGATCATAATAAAATCTTAGAATGTTCAAATGAATTGAAATCAATTTCAAAAGAGGATTTAGGAGATTTAAAAGTTTTTGTAGGTTCTGAAATTGGTTGTAAAATTTTAGACCAAACAACTGGTGTATACATTCCAATCGAACTTATTTACTATGGTCCTAACCCAGAAAATGTACAATCATTTATTAATCAATATCATTATGAAATGGTTCCACAAGATGAACAACTTCAATTCTTAATTAAGCAATGTGACAAACACCATCTAAAACATTCTGAAAATTTGAAAACGCCAAAAGGAATATTTGCTACTGAATACTTATGTAAAGATTTAATAAAGTATCCTGAAAACAAAGCTTTTTTTGATGCAACACATCCAATCGTTTATACTTCCCCAAAATTATTTTTCAAAAAGTTTTGTATTCATCCTAGTAGTGATTTTTATATTGATACTACAAAAAAATTGCCACTAGTAACTGATGTAGCAAATATGGCTCTTGAAAATGGTGGCACTACAATTGTTGCACATCCTTGCTTATATATTTATGAGAATAAAGATAATGTTTTATCGTTTTTAAACTATGTTTTAACAACGTCAAAAACCGCTGGTATAGAAGTATTTCATTCTGCTCATACATTTGAACAAAGAGCTTATCTGTACGAATTTGCAAAACAACATAACCTTTTGATAGGTGGCGGTAGTGATTTTCATTCTGGCCCAGATACAATTATTGGATTTGGTAGAAGAAATCAAGTTCTTTCTTTATCTGGTAATGACTTTGATTGGATTGAAAATATTTATACTGATAATTCTGATAAGAAATAATTCTTTAGAAAATGCTAATTTTCTATAAAAACAAACAGTCAACTAAAAAAAGTTGACTGTTTGTTTTTTTTATTATCTTATTTTTTCAATTCCAATTTGTTATTTCAACTTTATTTTTCTACTGTCCAAATTCCATCTGCATAAGTACATGAAATATTTGATGGTATAGAAACTACAGGACGTATTCCTAAGCCTGGATGATATGTTGAATAATATTCATAAATATGGTTTATCTCGCCATCTGAACCATAAATATGCCATAACGTTCTTGAATCAGTAGTAGGCGGAGTTGAAGTCAACCAATATGCATAGCAGCTATCTATTCCATTTAGCTCTGGATGTGGTACATATAAGTCATAATCTTCTGTTTGGCTATCTAATTTTGGCTTATCTGTATATACTAATTCTGTTTTATTTTTTGTATTATAACTGCTCATTAATAATTCTGCTGTTGGTGAGCCTATTGCTGTTGCTCCTGCTATTCCATTTGCAAAACTACTCCATGCTGTTTCATTTTTTAATCCATTTATTAAAGTGTTTCTATCTGTATCTGACCATACACTATATGTATAACTTGTTGGATTTGTATTTAATCCTGCTGATTCTGGAACTTGGCTTGCTGGTAAATAATCTGCCAAAATTGCATATACTGTATTTCCTTCTTTATATAGAATTCTCCAATCATCTGTTGTGCTTTCTGTTCCTATTATGTTATTCCCTAAATCTATATATTCTCCAATATTATTATTTGTTATATCTCCTATTGATGGTTCTGTTACTTCTGGTGTTTGTGATGAGTCATTTATTCCTTCACTTGTTCCTTCTTTTCCTGGTTCTACTGGCATTGCTGTTAACCTAACTCCTATTGTTGAACTTACACTTCCTGCTATTGGTGTTTTTGTTAATTCTACTGTTACTTTTACTGTTGTTGCTTCTCCTGCTGTTAAACTTGTTTTGGCAAGTTCTGATTTTAATGTAAAATATTCTGTATTACTATTTGTTGTTGCTACAGATAAATCTGCTGATATATCTGTACTTACGTTTTGTACTGTATATTCTGCATTTACTGTTTGTCCTTTTTGAGTTAATCCACTTACACTTATTGTTGCATTTATATCATCTGTTATTCCTGCTGTTACATATGTGTTATCAGATACTTTTGGTTCTCCTGTAAACATTACTTTAAAATTTGATTGACTTGGATCTGCTGTAGCTGTACCTTCAATATTTAATGTTATATTTTGGATTGCTGCATATCCTACTCCTAATAATAACATTGCTACTATTATTACTGTTACTATTATTTTGTTTGTTTTTTTCATTTTTTCCTCCTTTTGTTTTTGTATTTCTTTATATAAAAAATTGTCCTAACTTATATTAAAACAATATTTTAACAAGATAAATAAAGATATTTTTTTACACTTAATGTTAGTAAATCTTAGAAAACAAAACTTTTCAGTAAGTTTTTTAATACTAAATTATAGAATAAAAGTGGACGATATAATAATTACAAAATACAAAAATTTACTAAATCATCCACGTATTTGTTTGGGCGCCGATTTTACAAAGTAAAATTGTGTGCAAATATTGCCGAAGGCTTTATATTATAAGAATTTCGAAGAAATTTCCTATAATACAAAAAGACTCATATTAGCTACCTATTTTTGCATAACACAAAAATGCATAGTTAATATAAGCCTTTTTATATTCTATACTTAAGTTTATTTTTCTATTTAATTTATTAATACAAATGTTGATGTATATAGCCACAAGGGTTTTAGGCTTTATCATAATTTTAGTATTCCTATTTATCCTTTATTTTTCTTTAATCTATCATAAAAAACTATATCTGTATATATTTTTTACTGTTTGTAAAATAATTGTAAAAGAAAGTACTAATTTCATTTTATAAAAATTTTTTTAATCTATTTATATTATTTTCTTGAAGTCTAATAAATCCATTTAAAATGTCTTTAACACTTTGAGTTGCTTCTGGACTCTGATTAAGTAATTTAAATCCTTTTATAACTCCCATATCATAACCTTGAATTAATATTTCAGATAATTTCGAATTTGAAGTATCTTTCATTGTATTCATATGAATTCCTGTCCACCCCATTATTTTTTCATTCATAGGAGTATCATCTGGTATTTCTCCAACCTCTGCAAAAGCATTATTTACTTTATTTAATGTAGTTTGATATGTTGTAAATTGCGAACTTAATTCGTCTTTAAAATTAGAATCCTCTGTTTTCTTTGATACTTCTTCAAGAGAAGACATTCCCATTGTAACTCCTTTATGAATTTCATTTAATATTGTTAAATCGTCCATAAAAACCTCCATTTCTAAAAATAGTATTTGTAAAAAATATTTTTATATGCAAATTTTAATATAAGCAGAAATTTATTTTTTATTTGTAAAAATTAAATTTCAATTCTTCTAAAATATCATATCTTTCCAATATACAAAAAAGCTTCTAAAGATATAAAATCTTTAAAAGCTTTCTAAATCTATTTTATTCTGTAGGTGCTTGTTCATCTGGCTCTGTTGGTTTAACAAAATCTGGATCTTCTTTATCACAAACACTACATTTTCCATCTACATAAGTATGCTTATTTGTAGCTTGTATAGTTTCTGTTTTTATATGACCACAAGAACATTTTAAAGTTTGACTTCCCTCTTTTGCACATGTAGGTTCAACTCTCTTAGTTAAATCTTCTACATATGAATGTTCATGAGGAGTATTTGTATTATCTACGGTAGTATTATCTTTTCCTGTATTTGTACTTGTGTTTGTATTAGTATTAGGCTTTAATTTAGAAATTTTTTCAGTTTCTTCTGCCTTACAAACTGAACATTTTCTAACTTTTAATCCTTCTTCTTTTTCTGTTGCTGGTTTAGTAACTTCCCAAGCACCAAATTTATGACTAAGTTTTGGAATTACTTCTGTTTTTGTTTCACCACAAGAACATCTTACTGTTTTGCTACCTTCTTTTGAACATGTTGCTTGTTTTACACTATTTTTTACAGTTTCTGTATAGTTATGTGTGTGTTTTGCATCAGCAGTACTTCCATAGCTGAAATATGCAATATTCATATCCACATTTCCACTAATACCGTTTACACTACCTTTACTTGTATATTGCCACATTTGATAACTACCTGTATAATCTGTTTGACTTGTATAATGTGCTAACCAGAATTTACATCCAAAAGATCCTCTAGACATTCTTGTTGTTATATCACTTTTATTAGCATACATCATTGGCTCATATCCAGCTTGACTTACTAAATTTAAAAATGTTATAGCATTTCTAGTAGCTTGAGCTCCATCTACATTTGCACATCTATATCTTTGGAAGTCTTCAAAATCATATACAACTGGATATGTAATTCTATAAGTTTTAATCTTACTTATAACCCAAGCTGCCTCTTCCAAAGCTTCATTTTCATTTATTGCTGCTGAATAAAAATAAATTCCAACTTTTATTCCATTAGATATTGCTCCAGATACATTTCTTTTAAAATATGCATCTTCATATATACCACCTTCTGAGTATCCTCTAAATCCACAACGAATCATTGCAAAATCAACACCAGAAGCTTTTACAGCAGCCCAATCAATTCTTCCTTGATGTGCTGATACATCTATACCAAAAGATTTTGTACCAACATTTTGAAACATTGTACTTACATCATCTTGATTAACTGCTGCTCCACCTTTTTTCTTATTCTTTTCAGGATCTTCTGCAGAATTTACAGGAGCTACTTTAGATTTTGGTACAGCTATTTTTTTATCTGCAATATCTAGCTCATCCTCAGAACTTTGTAATGCCTCATCTATAGAGTTATCTTTTGCCACTTGAATTACTTCTTCTTTGATAACTGGTACAACTTCTTCTTCAAGTGCAAGATTATTGTTATTTGCATTAACTGCTGTTGTTTCATTATTTAATTTATTACATGCAAAAATTCCAACTCCTGAAATTAGTACTATAGTTATAGTTGAAATAATTACAACTTTCTGTTTTATAGAAAGATTTAATAAAAATTTTTTCATATTCATCGACCTCTTTTAATATTATAACTTTTAAGCTTACATAGGTCAACCCTAATTACTTAACTTCTATGAATTAAAATATTGGTCATTATTTTCTTAATTCTGCTTTAAAATTCTTTTCTAATGCTTGAATTATTTTCTCCATTATTGGATTTATTTCTTCATCTGTTAATGTTTTACTGTTTGATCCAAATGTTAATGAGTAAGCAACACTTTTTTTATTTCCTAAAATTTGATTTGTATATACATCAAATAGTTTTTGATTTACAAGCAAGTTTCCTCCTGCTTTTTTTATAACTTTAGAAATTTCATCTGATGTAATATCTTTATTTAATATAATTGCTATGTCTTTATTGACTGTTGGATATATTGATATATCTTTAAATTTCATTTTTCCAACTTTTTTTGCTAATAATTTATCTAAATTTATTTCTAAAACAAATACTGGTTCTTTTGCAATTTGAGGATGTATTCTTCCAATAATTCCAACAATATCACCATTTACATTTATTTCAGCTACTTGACCTGGATGAAATTCTTTTACATTTTCTTTTGGTAATACAAAACTATATCTGTTTCCATATCCTAAATAATCTAGTACTTCCTCTGCTACACCCTTTATGATGTAAAAATCAACATTCTTCTTATTATCTATACCTAAATAATATTCACCAGTCATTAATGCACATAGTTTTTTATCTTCTCCATAAATTTCTTCTTTTTTCCAGAATCCTTTTCCTATTTCAAATAAGCATACATCTTTTATATAGTGTGCTTTGTTATATTCATAAATTTTGTATAATGAAGGAATTAAACTGTATCTTAATACATTTCTTTCTTCTGTTATTGGATCTGATAATTTTAATTCTTCAAATTTATCATTTGTATATTGATGTACATTTTTACTATTTATTAAAATATAAGATAATGTTTCGTTTAATCCTAAAGAAACCATTTTATTTCTAATTTCTCTATCTGTTTTATCAACATATCCTAGTTTAATTGGAGCTACTGGCAATTTTCCCTCAATATTATCTACACCATAAATTCTTCCAACTTCTTCTATTAAATCTTCTTTAATTGAAATATCTCTTCTTCTTGTTGGAACTATTACTGTAATGACATTTCCATCTAATGATGTTTCAAAATTTAATCTTCTAAATACATCAATTGCCTCTGAATTTGTTAATTTTGTTCCTAATAAATTATTTATATCATTTGCAGTTATATCTATTTTCTTTTCTGTTTTATCAAATTTATCATGCACGACTTTGCCTGTTTGAATTGTTGCTCCCGCATATTCTTCTAATAATTTAACTGCTCTTTCCATAGCCATATATGTTCTATTTGGATCTAATCCTTTTTCAAAACGATTACTTGCTTCGCTTCTAATTATTTTTTTTGATGTTTTTCTAACTCTAACTGAATCAAATATAGCAGACTCTATTAACACATTTTTTGTTGTTTCTTCTATTTCTGTGTCTAGTCCTCCCATAACTCCAGCAAGCCCTATAGCTCTTGTTCCATCAGAAATTACTATATCTGTTTCTTCTAAATCTCTTTCAATACCATCAAGTGTTGTTAACTTTTCACCAGATATTGCCATTCTTGTTTCAATAATGTTTCCTAATCTGTCTGCATCGTAGAAATGTAGTGGTTGACCACATTCAAGCATTACATAGTTACTAATATCAACTACATTATTAATTGGTCTTATTCCAGATGATATTAATCTATTTTTAATAAAATCTGGACTTTCTTTTATTGTTACATTTAAAGCTTTTCTAGCTATAAATAATTTACAATTATCTGTATTTACTTTTACTGTAAATGATTTATTTAAATCTTCTCCTGATTCATTATGTGATAAATCTATTTGTTTTACTGGTTTATCATAAATTGCAGCTACTTCATATGCCATTCCTAAAATACTTAATAAATCCCCTCTATTAGCTGTAAGTTCAAAATCAACAACTTCATCATCTAATTTTAAATATTCTATTGGGTCTTTTCCAACTGGTGCATCTTCTGGTAAAATATGAATTCCATTTTTATCTTCTTCTGATAAATACTTTTTATCTATTCCAATTTCATATAAAGCACAAATCATTCCATTTGATTCTTGCCCTCTAATAACACCACTTTTTATAGTTATTCCTCCTGGAAGCTCAGCTCCTGGAAGTGCAACTATAACTTTAATTCCTGCTCTTACATTTGGAGCACCACATACAATATTTGCCACTTCTGTTCCAATATCAACCTTACAACAATGTAAATGGTCTGAATCTGGATGTTCTATACATTCTAAAACATTTCCGATAACAAGTTTTGTAGCTGGAACTAATTTTTCAGCAGAATCATATTCATTACCAACTCTTGTCATATCTTCTGCTAAAGTTTTAATATCTATATTTTCATCTATATCAACATAGTCTTTTAAGAAATTTTTACTTAATATCATTTTTCCACCTTCACTTTATAATAATTTTATTATTTTAACTTAAAAAAGAAACAAGTATTACTAGGCAAAATTTAGTAAAAATACCTGATGCGTACTATCTTTACGTCGAAGATTTTTAATCTAAATTTTAACACCGTAAAACGAAGTTTATTTTTTATATTATCATAGTTTGAAAAAGAATTGTTATTTTGCTAGGCAGATGAATTTATAACTTATGAGTCATACTTTCTGTATGTTGATTAAGTTATAAATGAAATCTAACAACGCCAAAAGCAATTATTTTTCAAACTTTAGTCTTTTCTATCGAATTGAGATAAAAACCTCACATCATTAGTATACAAATATCTCATATCTGTAATTCCGTATTTAAACATTGCTAATCTATCAATTCCAGTTCCAAATGCAAATCCTGAATATTTTTCTGGATCATAACCATTCATTTCTAAAACTCTTGGATGAACCATACCAGATCCTAAAAGTTCAATCCATCCTGTTTTTTTACATAATGGACATCCTTTTCCACCACATTTAAAGCATGTAACATCAACTTCATATGATGGTTCTGTAAATGGGAAATAGCTAGGTCTGAATCTTAGTTGTGTATTATTTCCTAACATTTTTCTCATAAATAATTCGAGAGTTCCTTTTAAATCAGCAAGTGAAGTATTTTTTTCTTTGTAATCGATAACTAATCCTTCTACTTGGTTAAATTGATGTGAATGTGTTGCGTCATCTTCTCTTCTATATGTTTTTCCTGTGCAAATCATTCTTATAGGAGATTTTTCTTCGTTTGATAACATTGTTCTTGCTTGCACAGCTGATGTTTGTGTTCTTAATAAATATTCTTCTGTTATATAAAAACTATCTTGCATATCTCTTGCTGGATGTCCTTGTGCAAGATTTAATCTTTCAAAACAGAATTCATCAGTTTCTAATTCTGGTCCTTCTACAACATCATACCCCATTGAAACAAATATATCTTGAATTTCTTCAATAACTCTATTTATAGGATGTTTACTTCCTCTTGTAATTTTAGCACTTGGAGCAGTGATATCAATTTTCTCTTTTTCTAATTTTTGAGACATTGCTCTTTCTTTTAATATTTCTTCTGCATTTTTAATTTTCTGTTCGATTTCATTTCTAGCCTCATTAACTAAACTTCCTACTTTAGGTCTTTCTTCTTGAGATAAAGTTCCTAATCCTTTTAATAGATTAGATAGTTCACTTTTTTTGCCTAATAGTTTTACTTTTAAATCTTGTAGTTCTTGCAAATTTTGAATTTCTTCAATTTTTTCTCTTGCTGTATTTCGAATTTCTTCGATCTTTTCTTTCATTTTTATTCCTCCCAATTTATTTAAAATTTATATTAATAACTACATTATTTGTTATCTAACAATCTAAATAAAAAAAAAGACACCCATACATAGGACGCCTTACCGTGTTACCACCTAATTTCATTAATAATTAATTTACTAAATATTAATCTCATTCTAGTTATAACGTAACAAACGCTTATAGCTACTATTTTTCACCATAAGAACCTCAAAAGTGAAATTTCAGTAAATTATATATAAACAAATTTTCAGCGTAACATTTGTTTTCTCTTTAATATATTTAGTAATTTACCTACTTTGCTTTTTTCTAGCGGTTTAAATATTATGTTAATACTATATCACATTTTTTTTTACATTTCAAGAATTATTTTTATAATTTCACCAATTCTTTATGTATATATATCTGTTTTTATATTTATTTTTCTTCTTTCAATTTATTCTTATCTTCTATTACTAGTTCAATTTCTTTTAATGCTTTTTTAAATTGAGGATTAGAATTCCATCCAGTATCAAAAGCATTATTTACTTTATCTGCAAATTTTAATTCTTCCATAATTACTATCATTCCTTCCTTAATGTGCGAATATAATTGAAAAAGATTTTTATTTTATAAGTTATTTATTAAGACCAACTTTTTAACCACATCTATATTACACAGAAAACTTTTATCCTATTACATTTGATAATTCACTATTTTTAAAATTATCAATTCTAATTTTTAGAGGTTGTATAATTGTTGTTTCAATAATTTTAGCTGTATTAAATCTATACGAAAAAAATCTAGTAATTTTTTTAAAAACTTTAGGTTTTTTTATAATTTTTGAAATAGATTTATCTCCAACTTCCATTGCATCATAAATTGATTTTTTCTTTTGTTCATTTAATCTTTTAATTTCATTATTTATTAGAGAAATTTCTTTTTCTATTTTAGATATTACCTCTTTATTTTCCTTTTTACTATTTTCTGCATTTATTAAATTTTCGGAATTTTTTACTTCAACTTCTTTTATAACATCTTGAGCATCTACTGCCTTAAAAAGAATATTTGTATCTATAGGAGAATTATCTTGTTTTTTTATTTTTATTTTTTCTAAAATATTTTTTACGTTTTCTTTAACTGAACTTTTTACTTCATCATTTTCTTTTTGTTTAGTTTTTTCATTTATTTTTTTATATAAATATTCTTCATTCAAAAGTGCTCCTACTAATGATGCTTCTAATTCTACTCTTCTTAAAATTAATTGTTCTATTTTCCCATTATAAAAATCGCTTAATTCTATTAAAGCTTTTTTATAGTTTTCAATAGTTTCTGAAATAAGCTTTTGTATTGGTTCATAATTTTTAGATGTTTCCTTAAAATTAGGATTCACTTCATATATTCCTGCATTTATAGCATTTATTTGAGATGTTACTTTTTCATTAATTGAATCAAAAGATACTTTATTTATATATGCCCTATAAACAAGCGCATTTGTTTTTACTCTACCTTCTGATTCTTCATATAATTTTTTTAAACTTTCACAAATTTTATATTCATCATGATTTTCCAAAATAATGCACCTTCTTTACTAATTATTTTTTAGCATATTTTTTACATAATTGAAATCATCCTTTTTTTCTTTTTCAATTTGCTCTAAAAGATTTTTCAATTCATCAGCTTTCATATAGTCTAAATTATAAATTTTATTCTTATATGCAATAGTTCCTAATTTCATAGGCTCCTCCTAAATATATATTACTTATATATTTAACAATAAAATATGTCAATATATTTTTAATAATCAATTGAATTAATTTCTTTACCATTATTTTTTACTCTATACATTTGATAAATTTGATTATCTGTTTTACTATTATCTAAATAATACACAATTCCATTTACAATATTTAATTTTGTTCTTTGTGCCTCAATTTTAGCAATTGCAATAGATTTTTTTCCTTTTAAATCACATGTACAAATTTGCTTATTAGCTGCATCATAATAATAAATTTTTTTACTTGTTACATTATATGTTTCATTATTAACAAAAGTTGAAACTGTTTGTTTTGATTTACCATTAGTTTTTATCTTGCATAATGCATTTTCTTTGCTATCATAAAAATATATCCAATTATTCAAAATTTGAAAATTTTTAATGTTATAATCTTTCGAAATTTCTTTTACATCATTTTTATTAATATTAATTGAGTATAAACATCCATTATTATCTGAATAATATACTTTACCTTTTGATAATACAAAATCTTGAATTCCACTTTCAACAATTGTAGTTTCTTCAAAACTCTCTAAAGATAATTTTGCTAATTTCATCTTTTCTTTATTTGTAACATAAATTACATTGTTATCTTGTATATAAAATTTACTAATAGATGTTGATAGAGTTGCTATCTTTTTCTGATTTTCTCCATTAATATTAACACTTTTTAAATCAATTGTATTACTATCAGAGACAGTTAAATAATATATAGTATCTTTAACTAAAGTCATTGAATATGCTGTTTCATTTGTAATTTGTTTTTCCTTTTTATTCTTAACTTCAAAAATACCTGTTTCATATTTATTATAATAAATTGCTTTTCCATCAGATATAACAAGTCCACCATTAGAACTATTTCCTACTACCTTTTCTGGAGAAATAAATTTAATAATTAAATTTAAAATTCCAACAGTTATTGCAATAATTGCTAAAGCTATTATTAATAATATTGCTAAACGTTTCATTTTTACTTTTCTTCTACTTTTTTTTCTACCTTTCATATCTCAATCTCCATTACATTTATTCTATATTTGTTATATTAAATTTATATTATCTATTATTTTTTAATTATTGATGAAGTACGATTGTTTGTATCTATAAAATTAAATTGATCTTTCTTATAATCCCATACTAATTTAATTTTATCTTTTATTGCTTGAATTGTAAGATTATAATCCTCTTCATTTAAGGTCTCTAAAAATAAACAATTATCTTCTACTAAGTCTGGAATTTCTGTATTTTCTGAAAATTTTATATTAGCTTCTGATACCAATTTACTTTCATTTTCACTGGTAGAAACTGTTACTATTGTACTATTCTCTATAAAATTAGAAGATACACTTCCTTCAAATTCAGATGTTATTTTTATTTTTTTGTTTATTTTTTCGTTTTCTATAATATTATATGTTATATCTAAAGAGGTATTAGAATCATTATTGGCTTTATCAATTTCTATAGATATTCCATTTGTTTGATCACTATTTATTTCATTTTCTCTAATGTTATTTTCTCTTGAATATATTTCGTCTGACATATTTGCTAAATTTAATAAAGCATTATTTCCTTTATATAAATATGTTAATTTTATTTTATTATCTAAATCGCTTTTCTTTAAAACTTCTAAATCTATAGAATTTTCATTTGGTAAAACTATGCTTATTTTTTCTGTTTTTTCAGTAGAAACATACACTGTTATAGTTATTCCATTACCAGTAGCATCTTTAACTTGATTTATACAAGAATCTAAAATTTCTTGTATTTCATCTAAGTTTTTATTTATTTTCATTCCAAATAATAATTTTATTAATTCTACATATTCATATGATTCGTTTATTTTTTCTAGTTCTTTATTTATATCGTCTTCCTCAACATTTTCTAAATTTGTAGAATGCATTAATTCTAATTCTGGAATATTCTCATCTGGTTCTGTTATTTCTTCATTTTGAAGTTCTGTTTCTTCACTTTCTTCTATAACTTGAGTTTCATTAAAATTATTAGTCTCTGCTTGAATAGGTTCTAAATTTGTAGAATTTTGGACATTAATTTCGATTTCACTATTATTTATTTCTTGATTATTTATCTCTTGATTATTTATCTCTTGATTATTTATCTCTTGATTATTTATCTCCTGATTATTTAATTCTTGATCATTTATTTTCTGATTATTAATGTTTTCTTCTACTTCTGAAGTTATAGTATTGGTTTGTATTTTTATATTTTGATTATTTGCTGTATTAACAAATTTATTTAAAATTTCTTCATTATTTTTTATATCTTTTAAACTTTCTACTAAAATATTATTTAATTCTTGTTGTGATAAACTTAAATTATATCCAGTTACTGGAATTGATTCTCCATTCTTATTAATAGCAATATTATCTTTTATTGTAAAATTTTCTTCTGGTATTATATTTGAAATTTTTGAGATAATGTTAGAGAAAAATTCTTCTTTTTCTTGATTAGTTAAATCATTATTTTTTATATTAAACACATTATCTATTTTTTCTTGATTTAAATCTATTCCCAAAACTTCTTTAATTTTATTATAATGTATACCAACATATTTATTTACAATCTCATCTGATGCAATTCCAATAGAATCTTTATTTGTAAGTAATTTTACTCTTAAAACTTCATTTCCAGAATAATTAATTCCAAGCTCACTATATTTTTTTGAATTAATTGCATCATTTTGGCTGTCTAAATTAAACGAAAATTTACTAATATCAAGACCTTCTAAATATTCATTTTCAACATTAGTAGAGAAATTTAATTTGCTATTTATTTTATAATTTGAACTTAGTATTTTATTACTTAATTCTTTATATATGTTTTCATTAGTAATACTCTTCAAATTACTATTTGATAAATGAGTAAAAAATAACTGTTTTGTATTAGTAGTTTTATAATTATTAAAATACCAATTTACTCCATATATAGTAATTAAAATCATAAAAACTATTAGAATAAAAAACAGAATAATTTTTCCACCTTTTTTCTTGGGTGTTTTATAATTATCTCCAATATAGATATCTTCAATATTATTACTCATATATTTCCTCCAGATTATAGTAAGACTTAATTTGTATTAAAAATGTTTAATTAAACTTTAATGTAAGATTTTATTTAATAAAAAATTGAATACTTTCTTATTAAATAAATTATATTTTTTATATGTTTCTTTATATAATATAAACTTTATAATGTGTTTTTATTATATAAAAAAACACATAAAATAACAATATCATTTTATATATTTTACTATTTTTTATACAACAAAAGGCGTTACTTTAAGTAACGCCTTTTAATACTATTATTTTAAAAATAAATTTTCAAATTATTCAGCTGCTGATTCTGTTTCTGCATCTGCTTCTGGAGCTTCATAAGCTTCTAAAATAGCTTTTTGAATTTTCTCTCTAGTTTCAGCATTGATTGGATGAGCTATATCTTTAAATTCTCCGTTTGGAGTTTTTTTACTAGGCATAGCAATAAATAATCCATTTTGGCTTTCGATAACTTTGATATCATGAATTACGAATTCTCCATCAAATGTTACTGAAGCTACTGCTTTCATTCTGTTTTCTAAATTTACTTTTCTTAAACGTACATCTGTTATTTGCATTGTTTTAAGCACCTCTTTCTTATCGTTTTATACATATTTAAATTATGTACTAATAAATTATTCTACAAAAAAAATTTTTTTCCTTCTTTTTTTAAAAACTTTTTTGTATTTTTTTGATTTTTTTTAGTATTTAAAAATTATTTCATATGCTTGAAATTCTCCAAGTATAATAGTATAATTGCTTATAGATTTTATCATATAAATTTTGAAAGGAATGATTTATATTGGATACTCAAATAACAGATTTATCAAATTATAAACATATTCATCTTATTGGAATTGGCGGAATTAGTATGAGCGCAATTGCAGAAACTCTACGCAATTGGAACTATAAAGTTACTGGTTCTGATTTAAATAAAAGTAATATTACAGATAATTTAAATAAACATGGTATACCTACTGTTGTAGGTCATGATTTAGAAAACGCAAAAAATGCTGATTTAATTATATATTCTGCAGCTATAAGCGATAAAGATCCAGAAATTTTAACTGCTTTAGAAAACAATGTTCCCATTATAGGTAGAGGAGATTTTGTTGGATATTTAACAAAACTTTATAAAGAAGCAATTTGTGTATCTGGAACACATGGAAAAACTACTACTACTTCTATGCTTTCAAATTGCTTTATAGATGCCCAAAAAGACCCTTCAATTGAAGTTGGAGCAATTCTTAATTCAATTGGTGGAAATTACCGTGTTGGAAATAGCGAATATTTTATTTTAGAATCTTGTGAATATAAAGGAAACTTTTTAAAATTTTTTCCAAACACAGCAATAATTTTAAATATTGATAATGATCATTTAGATTACTATAAAACTTTTGATAATGTTGTAAAAGCTTTTAATGATTTTGCACAAATTGTTGAGCCTGATGGTTTGGTTGTTGTAAATGGTGATGATAAAAATTGTTTTGAAATAAAAGATATTGTAAGATCAAAATTTATTTCTTATGGAATTGAAAATGAAAATTGCAATTTTTTAGCAGAAAATATTAAATTTGATGAAAACGGATTTGCAATATTTGATGTTTATAAAAACAAAGAGTTTTATGAGCATTTTGAACTTTCAGTTGCTGGAAAACACAATATATTAAATGCATTAGCTTGTATTTCTACTTGTGATTATTATAATATTTCTAAAGAAGTTATCCAATCTTCTTTAAAAAAATTTACAGGTGCTGAACGTAGATTAGAATTTAAAGGAAAATTAAATGGTAATGTTTCTATTTTTGATGATTATGCACATCATCCTACAGAAATTAAAGCTACTTCTACTGCTGTAAAAAATAAAAAATATAATGAGTCATGGGTTATTTTCCAACCACACACATATTCAAGAACAAAAAATCATTTAGATGATTTTGCTGATTCCTTAATTGATTTTGATAATATAATTATTTTAGATATTTATGCAGCTCGTGAAAAAAATACATTTAATATTTCATCTGAAGATTTAGTAGAAAAAATTGCATCAAAAGGAAAAAACTCAATTTATTTGCCAGATTTTGATGATGTAGTTTCTTATATAAAAAGTAATGTAAAAGAAAATGACATTATAATTACTCTAGGAGCAGGAACTGTTACACAAATTGGGCCTATGATTTTAAAATAAATTGTGTAATATTCATTATAAATCTTTATTAATTGTTGCAAAAACTTTAAAAATGAAAAAACATAGAAATTTTATATTAATTTCTATGTTTTTTATTTCCATATACTTAAAAGGTGCGGGATTAACTCCCCCACCTTTTTTATCTTTATTGTTCATAAAAAGTAGCATCTTCTGGAATATAAATGTAATATTTGTATTCTACATTTTCCTCTGTAACATTATTACCAAACCAATTTGTATACTCAGAAGTAGTTGTTACTTTTTCAATATCTATATGCGGATTATTAATATATTTATTGTTTGCAAATTTCTCCACATAATAATTTGAACCATCTATAATCTGAGTAGTAGTTCCACCCCGTTCTGTTATTATTTCGTAATAGTATACATTTTCAGGACTAGATTTTATATAATATCTACTTCCTGTAATTTTATTGTATGGGGCTTGAGTAAATTCCACAATATTAATTGTTTGAACTATTTCTTTATTTTGGGTAATCTTTTCTTCTCCTAACGGAGTGTTGTCATTAGACATACAAAAAAACAATATATATAATAGCCAAACAGCAAAAAATACCATTCCGAAAAAATCAGTTACAGAGTTAAAAGCTTTAATTTTATAACTCATAACTATGAATATCACCGCAAGTATCTCTAATATTGGAATTCCCATAAAAATGAAATGATGTTCTATAATACAATATAATATCATACAAACAATATATATTATCTTTATTGCACCATAAATCCATATTAAAACATCTACTGAATTTAGAAATTTACCTAAAAAAGCTAAATTTTTTCTTTCCTCAAATGGTCCTCCTTTTTCTTGTTCTTTGTCAATAATACAAATAATTACTATTCCAATAAATCCAATTGCAAGTAAAATTAAATACCACCGTAATACCATACTGTTACCTCCTTAAATTGTTGTTTAATAGTATGTATGTTAAAACTAAGGAGTAAGAACTTTCCTTACTCACACTAGTATAATAAGGAAATAAATAATTCTTTATTTTTTTGAATTATAACATATATACATTATATTTTCAAGCGATTATGTAAAGTTTATTGTTAAAAAATTTTATACTACATTTAATAAAATTGTAATTTGTAGGGCTAAATTAATAAATTTCACTGTATAGAAATACGGCTCCCAAGGATTTATATATTTTATTAGCTCAGTGCTTCCCACGGAACACTTCGCTATAAAATATATAAAATCCCTTCTTGCTACTCTGATATAGTAGATTAATAAAATAGATTTATTAATATTACTCTTACAATAATACAATATGAAAAATTTAAAAA
>OFGE01000392.1_pt1 | contig 49059 bp, 51 predicted proteins | sample 1521681 | NCBI WGS metagenome assembly OFGE01 (sample SAMEA3504093, study PRJEB24116) | mouse gut metagenome | biome: mouse gut; feature: mouse-associated habitat; material: faeces | place: Denmark | collected 2011
ACCGGCACTGGAGTCTAAAGACTCACCGAATGGTTCGCCAGCCGCAACATCATTCCGTACTAAGCCCTATGGGCTTATCTTATTTGTTCTTTTTTACCGGCTCGCCCGTAAACGGGTCAACATACTCTTTTAATGATATCTGGTCATATTCATAATCTTCCTTTAATTGATTTTGAATATATTCTTGTATTTTCTTTGCATTTTTACCCACAGTATCTACATAATATCCTCTACACCAGAAATGCCTATTCCCAAATTTATATTTCAAATTTGCATGCCTTTCAAATATCATAAGTGTACTTTTCCCTTTCAAATACCCTACAAAACTTGATACACTTATGCTTGGCGGAATTTCCACTAACATATGTAAATGATCTCTACATATTTCTGCCTCTACTATATGGACTCCCTTCCTTTTGCATAAGGTGCTTAATATATTCGCTATATCTTGCTTTAACTGTCCATAGATTATTTTCCGCCTAAACTTAGGCGCAAACACAATATGATACTTACAATTCCACTTTGTATGTGATAAACTATTATTATCCATATGGATACCTCCTCTGTTTTTAATGTGGCTGGCAAACCAACATTATTATAACATTGGAGGTTTTTACTGTAAGCTGAAGCAACTCCAACCACCCGCAGAGCAGGTGGTTTATTTGTTTACCAATATTCCATTTTTCGGAACACGAAAAACTCCATATTGGTAAACAGGCCCTTAGCCTAACAAAGAAATAAGCCCGCCCAAAGGCGAGCTTATTAAAGATGCATGTTTTTTAGGTTGCTAATAAGTTACGTTTTCAGGACAGCCCCCTTAAACACATTTCCAACCGTACAGGTAGAATTTTTTCCTAATTTCTTCTATTATCTACTTTTATGCCATACTGCCGCAAATACTTACTGCACTGTATGAGTGGGGAAGCGGCCTGTGTTTCCTGTTCATCCTAGCCGTCTTCTTCGCAGTCCGGCAATACGGCAAAGCAGACAAGGCACTCCTGTGGGGGTGGATTGCCGGCAGTTCAGCCCTCTACAAGCCTTTACACAAAAATCTGCGGGATCAACCTCTATCTGGGCTTTTTGTTCTGTATTTTTATAAAAACTGAAAGCTCCGTCCTTGCAATCATCCTGGGAATGTTTATATTAGGATACTTTGCTTTGGAATCGGACTCATGGGCAAACCGCTTTACCCAAGATTACCGGCATTTATCTTGGTTCCAAGCTAACGATCTGCATCTTACGGCTTTTGCCCGGAAACCAGCTCCATCCATTTTACGGGACAGACGCGCTTATACTGGACTACAGGCTTCTGCTCTGCGAGATATCCTGCTATCTGGCATTCCTTTTGTATGGAAGCGAAACCAGAAAGTACTCAGAGAAAAGCTTGCAGCCGCAAGAAAGACATTCCTTGTCATTACCTTAGCAGCCATCTGTATTAGTGTTATATGTATTGTATTTGTAAATATGATCACTTCGAATCTGTCCGAGGGCTTCCTCTTGCATCATCTTGTCCTGACAGACTCTTCCTTTAATGACCGCGGATATATATGGCGCAGGACCACTTCTGCAATCAAGGATGAACCACTTCTACGCAAATTATTCGGGAATGGACTTAATTCCTTCCGGTCGGTTATGGATACCCTGCAAAAGCTTCCATTTGACAGCGGATATGCGGACCCTCATAATGAGTTCCTGCAGATGACCATGAATATGGGACTGCTTGGCCTGATCGGGTACTTTGACCTGCTGATCTCTACACTGATCAGGGGCTTACGGAGCTGGAAGGCAGATAGCTTCCATATCATAACCGTATTGACATAATCACCTATATGGTACAGGCATTGGTAAATGATTATTCCATTTATACGCTTCCGTTTTTGTTTATATTCCTTGCTTTGGCAAATGGGTATGCCAGAAACCTGTAGGCAGAAGTAGATTCTAGCTGTTTGTCAAAATACGCGTTAGGATATCAAACACCTTCTCGATTTGAGTATAGTCTGCAGTTGTCAATGTAACTATTGTTGACAATGCTGTTAGTCCTTTTTTCACTTTTTCCACAATGCCTGTTTTAATAGAACTTTGACTGGATAACTCTATGATCAATCCCCTTATTGCATCAAGTTCCTTTTTTTGTAAATTGCAGGATTCTATGATTAATTCCAACTGATTTTGCAACTCCTCGGAATCATATATGGACTGAGCATATCGTTCCATCCACTTTGAATCTCTGCTGCTGATTTTTTCAATCATTCTGTCATACTCTGTCATTTTAATGACTGGTAACGGTTCATTTCGTTTCATCAATTGAATCAATATTTCAGAATTTTTACTAAATTCTTCTAAAATCACAGAATTAAAATCATACGTACCCACAATCTCACATTCAATACCATTTTTATTTAGATCCGTATAAGCTTTGAAGATACCTCTGTCATAAAACTTCTTCATCACCGAATCATTGCTATCAATTCCCGGTTTCTCTAAAAGATACTGTATTGTATTATATTGATCTCTTGTTAAATATTTGTACCAGCCTTCAAGAATATTTCCTGCGTCAGATATTACCTGCGGAATTATTGTATCAAAATCTTCTGTATGCAATTCCCGATTTAAGGCATATTTTTTTTCAAACGCATACTTTGCTGTCAAACGTACGAGCGCAGGTATTCCTCCTGAAATGACATAAATTGAGTGTATTTCATAATTACTGAACTCATGGCAAACATCCGTTCTTAGATATCTATGTAAGTATTCGGCGGTTTCCTGTTTATCGAATCCCGAAACTAAGACTTCATTTCCAAGAAACGTCTGAATCAAGAAGGAGCCTCCTTCTATTTTTCCATTCAATGAATCCCTTGTCAGGTCAAAATTAGTGGCCACAACAAACTGCAATCCCTTGTTCATCAAGGAACGCAACAGATTGTGATGGTTTACAGTAACCTCTGTAGATGATGTAAAAACTTCAAAATCATCCAATACCAATAGTACTTTATATCCTTCATTATACAAAAGTTCCACAATGGCTCTTAAACACGCATCGGTATTTGAGTGATCATTTCGAATTACTTTTATCTTGTTTTTTAAATTCTCAAATACATCTTCTTTCCCACAATACTGCAAAACACACAAGGCATCTGCAATCCTTTCCGAAAAGAACTCTAGCACTCTGTCACACGGAAGATAAACGGGATAGGAATCAAAAACAATAATCGTATTTTCATACCGTGCCATCTTGTTTCTGTATTCAGAACCGAAAAAGGTTCTCAGTACAGAGGTTTTACCAGATCCTTTCACGCCCTGCATGACTATATTTTGCTGGTTTTGTATCTTTTCATTTAATCTCTCGTAAATATTGTGTCGTCCAATGAAATCATTTTGCTTTTCCACCGGAGGCATTGTTCCATCAAATGGATTATACATAATCACCCTCCCAATTAATATTTTTTCTTTCTGGTATGCATATATCTGAATAAAGAATCCGCCTGCTGCTGTCCAGTCCCTTCCGATAGTCTGTTTTTAAAGTATCTTCTATACAAATCTAATGTATATTTAAATGCTTCTTTGCCGTCTATCATACTCTTTTCGAAGATATCCAGCTTTATCAAAAGGTTTAAAGATTGCTCTATGGTCCCTCTTTCATATTGACCTGTCAGCAATACGATAATGTCTTCCAGCGGGACATATTCATTTTCGTGATCTACAAGGCTTTGAAATGCATCGATTACTTTACATTCAATCTGACCGCATCCTTCCATAAACTGTTTGCAATAATCATCGGATGCGAGCGAATTGATGCCAAGACAGATATCAGATGGATAGATCACATTTCTGTTCTCGTTTCTCGCTCGTTTTAACACCTCCTGTCCTAATGCCTTTGAATACCACACAAGTCCTCCTGTAAGACGCCATGTCCAATCAAGCGCCTCTTTTGTATAAACTAATTCGGATTCTTCGCCGCAGGATCGCTCAAGCATTGTATTCATATCCTGAACGGGAAGCCGGCCAACCTCAATTACATTCCCAAAACGCTGAAAAAACTGATTTAACACACCCCCATCCATACTGTATTTTATTAAATTGTTGGAGCCGCAAAAAACAAAGTGGACAATCTGGGACATTTCCATATTGCATAAAATTGCGCCAAGCACTGGGAACAGGTTTGTATCCAGCCCTTGCTCCTTTGAAATTCTTTCAAACAACGTATCAACTTCGTCCAAGATCAAAACCAATTTTTTCCCATCCAGACGGCGTGACAATTCCCAATAAAAATTCTCTAACAGACGAGGATTTCTATCCCGTTCTGTTTCTGTCAGTTTCCATTCCTTGCGAAATTCCGTCCATTCATTACTCTGTGTAAGTTCTGGAACACTTCTTTCTAACTTGTCACAGGCTATATCAATAAAAACACTTTGAATGAACTGACTGGCCGTGGCGCTCTGGCAGTCAACACATACGGAAACAACATCCCTACAAAAGTAGTTAATATAAAACAGCATATAATTTAAGAGCGATGTTTTCCCTGCACGGCGGACCCCTCGAATCAGAGTATCTTTATATCCCTCGAAAGCGCCTTGGAATGTTTGCTTAATTCTATTTTTTTCGATATTGCGTCCGAATAAAATGTTGTCGCTGCCACTGATAACTTCGCCCTTGTCATCAACCATAAACTTTCTTATTGTACTCAGATTATAATCTGGCAAGTGATAACGCCTTGGATAAGAGGACACTTGTAATATTCCGCATTTATTCTCGCATGTGCATATTTCTCCTTTATATTCGTAAGAAACTAGAATCTCATATTGAATCTCGTCCACGTCTTCCTCAACTGCATAATCAATTTCAAAAGCAGCTTTATTCTCCGGATACAACATATTTAATTGATACTTTGCCGTACGAATATCTTTATTGATAACTGCTTGAAGCACTACACGGTCAGCGCGCTCATATCCCACATTACGGATTTGCCCATAAATCCGTCCATTCAATGTATTTATACCCTGATTAAGCACTTCGCATACTAAGATGGGGCATCTGCCTAAATTGTTAATTTCCATCGTTATTAGCATCTGAAGGCGGTTTTTAATCACAGACCATTCCCGGCTATACTCTATCTCCTCAAATTTTTTGTAGGCCAATCTTAACTGCGCCTGCAATGCAACATTATTCGCAACAGCTGCAGAAGAGTAAATAGAAACCAGTTCGTCGATAACCAGATAAAATCCGCCAACAATTTCTTTGGCCAAATCAGAATCCACTGTTTCACACAGGATTTTAAAAGCGTCTTTATTATTTTTATATGAATTGACTAAATCTGTAATTTGTCTGTATTCACTGAGAACATTAAACAGTGCGCTGGAGCCTAATTTGCAGAACATTTTATATCCACGGCTGTCGTGATCCGTATGTGCCGCATATCTCGCAGTCTCGAACAAAACATCTTTATCCGAATCAAATTGATAACTGTCGATCCCCGACTGTATAACAAAATTATCCAGTTCTTTTGAAGAAAAACCATTAATTTTGGCAGATATATACAATTTCTCCGAATATTCTTTCCGTAAGCTTTTATCTTCTAGGGGAAGCCTTTCGTATTCCTCTAGTAATATTTCAAAATGACCCTCCACCTCCGTGTCTGCATAATTTTGTTCCAGCTTTTTGATAAACATAGGCATATTCTTTTTTGACGCTACGCTAGGCCGTTCTCTGACATTGCCAAAAAACGCGCTCAGTTCCCTTTGTTCATAGACAGAAGAATGGGCAAATTCGGGAATGTTCAATAAATATTTGGGTTTACCTTCCCTAAAATTTTCATTATTATTGATCTGTACTGCTGTTTCCTCCATCATTTGTTTTGCCGTCTCGTATTTGTTATCACTCTTAAGATAACAGAGCTTACCACACCGTTTAAAGACTAAAATTTGAAAAAGAATATATCTCTCAACTAAATCTTTTGTATCTTTTGCAATTTCAATTTTATAGTCATCTGTAAGCTTTTGATTAACACATATAACAATATTCTCACACAATCTTCTGCTTTTTGCCGACATATACTCTTTTAGGCGGTCTATTTCATTTGCCCGGGTGGTGCATAGCAGCTGCAGAACAAGGTTGGCACACTCCGGACTGTCTAGCGTCTCACTGCTGATTCGCGCAAGAGACCTTTTCTTATTAGCGAAACAACCCGAAATTGCTACACGGCATTGATATTGTATACGGCAAAATGGATAACTTCGTTGGTTTTTTGTGTGATAAATTCCCAAACGGTAAGCCAGCATATAGGATACACGGTACAGGTCATAGGCTCTCGCATCGTTTCCCATATTAAAACTCTCCGTTGCTGCTTCAAAACATTGTTTTGCCAGTTCGTTGTTTTTGGACAGTACGCCTGCTGTAAGATAAGCGTCAAACAAAGTTTCTGTATCCGCATTTTTAACCACTTTTTCATACAGTAATTTATAAATAAACCCTTCTTCAAATGGATAGCTCAGATACAAGTCAATGTCCCGAAATTGCACGATTCCTTCCTTGTCGCACAGCAATTCCTTATCGCATATTAGTTGTAATCTCTCTTGTAAGTCAGGCCGCCACTCTCTTATCGTAGCATTCAGCCATCTTCTAAACTCTTTCTGTTTCTCATCTGAATACTCCCTGAAAATTTGCAAAATACTTCTCATAATACCATCGTTACTGATTTTGAAAAATTCCTTATATGGAGTTGGATCTTCGTTATTTTCATATATGCTTTGCAATACTTTTTTCCAGTTCCCAGTAATACAGGACAGCATAATCTCATACAATAATCCTTTTTCCTCTTCGGAACGGTTATCAAACAGGTTTTTAATCCAATTATAATAGTCGTTCATCTCGACAAGTTCACCTGTAGAGGCCGCCGGATTATGCTTCAAATAGTATGTCCCAATTGGTTCATCCACTCTAAAGTCTTCGAGCAGCGTACGTCCATACTTTTGTATTACGACGGCGGTAGCTATACAAAACCACTTTTTATATGGCCTTCCCTTTGGGTGATAAATAGCAATCGTTTTTGGAGTCATCTCTGACAGCAGAGTCAAACCGTACAGTCCTTTCTGCAAATATAATTCGTACGTATGAAACGGTTCTTTGCTCAAAAGAAACAATCCGCTATAATATACAATATCATCTTTAAATACATCCAAAAAATAGTCAAGCGTCTTTGCAGCTTCCTCTGTTTTCTTTTCAAGCAATGCCCTTAATATAAAATTTTGTATACTGTCTACATTTGGACGATTTCCCTTTGGCAGCGATAATTGCAATATGTTTTGTATCACTTTTCCTTTAACTTCTATTTCTAATTCTTCCTCCGAAAGTTCTGCAAGTTGAGTAATGAACTGCTTAAATGGGCAGTTATTAATATTTACTGCCATTTTTTGCAACAATTTATATGCATATGGGATCCGGCTTTTCAAGAGCAGACTGCTAATAACGACAGTTGCCACATAGCTTTCTTTAGTAGCGAGAATATCTGAAAACCAATTATATAAAATCTCTTCCATGCCGCTTGCAACTGCCACCATAGCAATAGAGCGCATGGCCTCATGAGACATTTCATCTGACATATCTGGCATATCATACGTTTTACATAATCGTTCGACTATACCCTGCATCATTATCTTATCGTCGAATTCCTGTAGATAATTTGTATTACTCTCCAAATGCATAAAGAATTTCTGACATTCTATGATATCACCCCACTCTTGCTCGCTGCCCAGCCAACAGTATAAAGATTCAAACATCAAATTTTTCAATTCGTATTTTTCACAGTACTTAACACAGTCCAACCATGATCCAGCGTCGTTTTTAGCAATATTATAAAGGATTTTCGCATAGAGCTCTGGCTCGCTTTTAAATGGCAGATTTATGCACTTTTCCCATAATTTAGGCGATGTCGTATTTCGAAATAATATTTTAAGAAGATATTCGCTTTCCTCCTCGGAATATACAGTATTATTGTTCTCTTTTTCGACTTGTCCTAAAAACTCAATCGCAGACTGATTTAAATGAATAAAGCATTTAACTTCGTCAATAAAATCCATTACTTCATCAACTTTGCGGCTTTCAAGCTCTTCCTTAAAAATATTTAACAACCTTGTCCTAACCGCCCCGTTATTTGACTTTATATCTTCGCTAATCTGTTCGTATATCTCAACCGGCAATTCAGAAGGCGACATATCCATAATATACTGAAATGCCAGTTCAGACATTTTTGTGTTTCCGCACTGTTGATACATTTTATACAAGCAAAATGCCGCTTCACTATTTTCGGTCTTTTCCATATATTTCCTGCAGATAAAAATCGCATCAGGACGAATATTATCAGGAAATCTATGCTCCAGGATAGCTTCTATATAAATTTTACAGACAAACTTACAATAGCTGCTATCCAATTTGTTTTGAACCCACAACTTAATGGCATGTCTACTGAACAAACTCAATGGCTTTTCTACTACACAGCCTGCAGCCTTGTATGCATTGTATAGTTCTTGGCAAATTGCCGGAAAATCCAGATAAGCAGTTTGTTCAAAACGATTTACAATTTCCTCAAACAGTACTTCATCTACCTTCAAATTCTGTAAGAACGCAATAATCATCTGTTTTTTTTCTAAATCAGTTCTATTGCAGGTGAGTATATTTTCCAGGCTGTAAGAAACTTCAAGGCGATAAAGCTCACTATACATGGGAGGGTATAGTTTCTCCAGATAATTAATGCATATCAGTTTTTCAGAATCTTCCATTTCAGCAATTTCTTCGCGCCTTTTACGATAAAATTCATCAGCCAAGCCCTTCTTGTCTCCAATGCCAAGTACATTGTACAAATATATGGCAATATCATTCTTATCTATCTGCTCGCAGTTCTGCTGAATAACAAGAAGCTCCTCCTCTCCTAGATTTTTATTACCTGTAATAAAAGCATTTATCATATCCGTTTCATAATTGTTTATCACCTTGTCAAAATAATTTATTAATAGTTCTTCATAGATACCATATTTCTTTTTTTCTGTAAGGACTGACATAAATCGTATCACTAGCCAAGGGTGAGATTTAATAATATCCTCATCTAGGTGAGAAAGTTTTTCGTTTTGATTCTCTGAACAATCTCTTTCTAAAACCAAATAACAGATGGATGCCTCAACTTTCAATAATGGTGTTCTGGCATCGTCATCTATTTGTTCATATAAGTCAAGAAACTTATTGTAGTCTTTTTTAAAAAACAATGTTTTTAGGTAATTCAATGGATATTTCTTTACCAGATCGGGCATCTGTTCGAATATATCTAGCAGTTTGTCATAATCTTGAACTTCATCAAAAATTTGCACTAAAAATGCTGCTGCTTCCGTTTTGGGCTGCGCCATAGCCGCAAACATTTCTGCCAGATTATTTCTATTTTTCCAAAAAGCAAATACTCTTTTCGCAATTTCCAAGGCACTAGTTCCATAAGAAAATGTATCATTTTTATATAAATTGACTATTTTATTCGCTTCGTCAGAAAATATTCCATAATCTTCCATTCTTTCCGGATGAACAATAAATTCCCGCAATTCAGGCCGAATATATACAACACTGGAAATGTAATCATTATCAATGCGTTTTAAAATTTCCTGAATCTGCCGTATCAGTGTTTTGCTTCTTTCATCGTTTCCACTCTGCTGTAATAGACTAAAGACTTCATCATCCAAAAAATCCATCAAGTTGGAATTAATCATATCGCACACGCGCTCTATGTCAGTGTGAATTATTGCAGTGATATAGTATTTTCTGGCACCTTCGACCGCCATTAATTTGTTTTCATATGCCTCATATAAAGAAATACATTCCTTCCATCTGCGCTCACCACTTAGGATTGCAAATAATTTCAGACATTGCAAAGTTAGATTGGATTGATTTAACCCCTTCCATAAATATTGTTCAGCAAGCATATGTTTGTTTTTTTGGAAGATATATATTCTGCATCCGGTCTCAAATTCCCATGAACTGCCAGTTTGTTCCGGGTAATCTCCCAACATAAAGCTTTGATAAATATTATTCTGTTCCTCATCGCTATAGCCTAATTCTGATAATAGTCGTTTATCGTTTGCCAGCCTTGCCATTTCTTCCTGGTCGGAATTTACCAGAGCCTCCTCAAATTTGTTCAGAACCGGCTGGACTTCAAGGAGGTTCTTGCGGTCGGAAAGCAATTCTATTAAGTTCTGTTCCTGTCCTTTTTCTTCTAATGCCTGGATAATATGCGACAAATTCTCATCGTCATATGTCACTTCCGGATGATTTGCAATTAGCGCCAGCAAATTTCCCTGCATCATATATTTCGAATAAATCTGGACTAAAAAGCTCTTGTTAACAAAATCGATGTTATAGTCCTGGCAGTATTTATCATAGACTAACAGAAAATCTTCAATTCGCTCCTCCCTGCGGTATATATCCAATAGCTTTATAATCGTTTCATTTGTTTTGTCAGCCAATAACAAATATTTTTCTGCCTGTCTGTTCTTATTTTCCTGAAATTTCAAAAGCCTGCACGCACAGAAGTATTCCTTTAAGCTTCCAGACATTTCCTTCTTATACAAAAAAACGCTGTTTATTCTGTCAATTTCTTCCTGGATATAACCCATAGACAACATTTTTTCTGAGCTGGAACATATTTTGACAGCTTGTTTCATCTGATTGGTAATAATGCATGTTTCAAATTCGTTTTCAGCAACAAAGTATTTCCTAAGAGCTTCTTTAGAAATGCCTTCCTCAGAAAAAACCGATTTTACGGTTTGAGTTAACATATTATTAACTGGTTGTTCAATTTCACATTTAATCGATAATCTATTAACTTCCTGTCTCTTACTTGAAATAATACACTGGTTTAAAATATTGTCAATGACAGCAATATGATCTAACGCGGTTATGGGACCAGTACCGAGCAGGTACATGCCAATCGCCCTTGAAGGTATATTAAAATGTTCGGATACCTTTTCCGAATCATCCATTACTTTATCGTTCACGCTGTGGCTATCTACAATATATTTAAGAGCTTTGTAATAATCAATAATCTTAAAAAATGCAGAAAAATCCATTGTTGTATTGGATTTTTCACTATAAGTACCGACAATCACATTATTATCCAGGTACATAGCGGTCGTTTCCATATTCCCACTGATTAAATGACGCACTGACATACAGTCATATAGTTCCATTGCCATTATGCCAAATTTTGAAACTGCTTGACCGAGCATTTCATGATATGTTTCACTTTTGGAGATATACGTATCCAATTCTTCCAAATTCAATTTTTTGTCAGACGTAACATTTGTTGGATAGATAACTTCCACGCATTTTAACACTTCATTCCATGTTCTATAATAATTATTGATTTGTTGAACAGTTTCTTCATTAATTGCCCTTCCCTCAGCAATTGTCTGATTCAGTCCATCCATCACATTTACTAAAAATGCACGTGTTTCCTTTAGACTTTTTATTTGAACTCTCATGTCATTATATATTTGTTCATAATTACTTTTGTCTTCTGATGGAATAGAAAATCTTCTTGACAGCCATTGTCCCTCACCGCTTTGCCCAGGATAACAAAAACAGGACAACATCCATTGGGGGGAGCGATTCTCGCGGCTGTTTTCGCATAATATTCCATAGATTGTCTTCCCTGCGGGAGTCTTTAAACCAGTATTAAAAGCAATTTTAGGTATTTCATCATCCAATGCTTCGAAATATGAGTGCCCATCCACATTAAGCTTTGCCACAGCCATATTTCTTGCAATAATTCCCCTCCATATATTTTCGTCATTACCTTTAAAGCCAGTCAAATTACGCAACAACTTGGACGTGTTTGACCACCATCCCATAAATGCAAACTGATGCATTTCCTTTACTTGCGATATAGAATCTTGGGATTCTATATCAATATTTATTGGATATAATTCTGTATTATCCCCTCCCTGCTCTTCCTTTATTACTGTACGTCGGCGGATACAAGGGGCTTTTCCCTTTTTGTCAATCCAAAACATAGGAAATTCTTTTTCAATCCATTCTTCAAAACCCTCGCCCTCGGATAATTTTTTCCATTCTATCCCATATGTCTTCAACATTAATGGAATAGCAGAGTTCATAATGTATCCTTCTGCATTAAAGTTTGCAGTCATTATCCCTTCAATTTTTTTTCTTGTCTGTTTGTCTAATCTGGATTTGACAAATGTATCTATTAACAAACAATGTTTATTATTAGGATCTTCTCTAAGTGCAAATTCATCACATAACCACTTTTTACACTCTCCCGGGCCGCTATAATCCACAAAATCCTTCCACTCAACTCCAAGCCGCTCCCTTAATCTTTGTGGAACTTCTGCAACTACTATACTTCCTTTCACTGCTTGCTCCTTTAATATTTCCCATATTTCTTCTCTAAGCTGTCTTTTTAATTCCTTCATAATCATAATCCCCTTTCATTTTTATTCTGAGATTTATATCCTTTGATTTATCTGCAATTTTATGTATATCATATATTACTTAACACGACCTGCATTTTACAAACATACCAAAAAAAAAGAGTAAGAAAACAAAGAAGCACAAATTACTTCTTAACTTCCTTACATTTAAGAACATTATTAGTATATCATATTTTAAGAAAAAAATCGACATTTTTCGCTATATATTTGTACTTTACTCAAACTTCCCACACCATTTGGTGTGCTGAACCTTGAAAAATCAATACTTTAGTCCATAAAAAAGGCATAAACCGCTTGCTTATGGTATAATTGAGTTGCGAAAAACAATCACACAGCAAGGAGATTTATGCCATGTCAAGTATACCACATTCTGAGGAAAACGAAAACGAGATTTTCAATTCAGTCACAAATTTTATGAATAGATTCCAAATCGGAAAGCTTCTTTTCAAATGTAATGCCGGAAAAGCAAAAGGAATCCCGGTAATCGAAGTGTTTCGATACCTGTTTTGTCTCATTTTCTCGAATCGGAGCATGTATATGCAACGGAAAACCGGCACATTTGACGGTTCATTCTGCAAAAACACCATTTATCGTTTCCTCAATAATGCAAAGATTAACTGGTTTCGGTTCACAACCTTACTTTCAAGCCGTATCATCAATGTTTTCATGAAGCCGCTTACAGGTGAGAACCGCAAAGATGTCTTCATTATTGATGATAGTCTGTTTGACCGTTCCCGTTCAAAGAAAACAGAACTTTTGGCGAAAGTCTTTGACCACTGTTCCATGAAGTACAAGAACGGTTACCGTATGCTGACGCTCGGATGGTCCGATGGGAACTCCTTTGTTCCGCTCAACCATTGTCTTATGTCGGCAGCCGATGATAAAAATCTGCTCTGCAAAGCTGCAGACTTCGATGGGCGTTCCCTTGCCGGAAAAAGGCGGAAACAATCCAGACGTAAAGCAACAGAGGTCATGATTGACCTGCTCAAAGCAGCACGATCATCCGGAATTTCTGCAAAATATGTGTTGTTTGATAGCTGGTTTTCATCACCGAAGACCATTACTGCATTGAAGACAGACTGCGAATTAGACACAATCGCAATGGTTAAGAAAAGCAGTAAAATCAAATATGGATATCAGGATGGGAAATACAACATCAAAGAAATTTACAAACAAAGCAAAAAACGCAGAGGCCGCTCCAAATATCTGCTTTCCGTTGATGTAACCGTTGGTGATGAGGCAATTCCGGCAAAAATCGTCTGTGTCCGGAACAAAAGCAAGAAAAAAGACTGGCTTGCCATTATCAGTACAGACACAACGATTTCAGAAGAAGAAATCATCCGTATTTATGGGAAACGCTGGGATATTGAGGTATTTTTCAAGACCTGCAAATCCTATTTACATCTGGTAAAAGAGTGCCGGAGCCTGTCCTATGACGCTTTGACTGCGCATGTGTCTATTGTTTTTGTAAGATATATGATGCTTGCAGTTACGCAGCGGTGTAATACCGATGACAAAACGATTTGTGAATTGTTTTACCGTCTCATGGATGAACTGGATGATATCACTTTTAGTCAATCCATGAGGATTATCATAGATGCACTCATGGATACCGTAATGGAACATTTCCACATCACGGAACAACAGCTGGAGGATTTCACTACCAGCCTTGTTCAGAGACTGCCAAAGTACATGCAAAAAGCATTGGAGTACGGTTCAGCGTCTGCCTAAATGTTATTTTATGAGTTAAAGTATTGATTTATCAAGGTGCAAAACCCATTTTTTATGTGGGAAGTTTGAGTATTTAACAAAACCACGAAAGACTGTCTGGACTTACTAACAAACCTACCGCCCGGTCAATGCTTTGCCATGGGAACACTATGTTCTGACCGCACCCCTACTTTTCAGCAGACAATCCAAATTAATATACCACATGAGGAGGAATTATAATGTTTACCCAATACCCTGATGTCGTTGATGTAACTACCATGGCAGAAATGCTGAAAATCAGCCGTGAAGCAGCTTACGAATTATTATCACAAAACAAAATTGCATACCGAAAAATCGGTCGGATTTATCGTATTTCTAAGCAAGCGATTATAGAATTTATGACAAACTAATGGATAAATACGGACAGAACTGTTAAAATATATTTGATATCTGCCCGTATCAATAGGGAGATTTTGAAATGACGGGTAGCCTACAGACTAAAAAATTAGCTGACGGTAAGACCTATTATTATATGGTGTTGAACTTCTACAACAAGCAAACTGGCAAGAGAAAACCCAAATGGATTGCTACCGGTTTATGTGTCACAGGTAAGAAACGCAAGGCAGAACAAATGCTTCGCAGCGAACTTGCCAAATATACTTCTAATGAATTTGACGAAACGTCCGAGACCCTGTTCAGCGACTGGGTCAAGCATTGGCTGGATATGAAAAAAGGGATTGTTGAACAATCTACCTATGAAGGATATCTTTTAAACGCTAAGCATATTATTGAGTATTTCCAGTGATAAAAAATTAAGGTTGGTTGACCTTAAACCATTGCATTTTGAAGAATACTATCATCTTATGCTCACAGAAGGCAAAACAAACCCTAACTTGCGTATTGTCATGAACCGATATCAACGGGAAAAGGAATTATTTGTCTGGGATGACGGAAGACCCATTGCACCTGATTATGTATATCACCATTTTAAGAAGCTGGTTACGGAATTTGGCAGACCGGATATGACATTCCATGCGCTGAGGCACTCTACGGCTTCCATACTGGCGGCAAAAGGATGGCACCCCCGTGAAATCCAAGAATGGCTGCGACACGCTGATTTTTATACCACAATGAATATCTACACACATTTAGATTCCAAGGCTCTTATAGAACGTTCTGAACGTCTTGCAGGAGTGCTGAATACCAGAGTTGGATAAGTGTTAGAATGGGTGTTAGAATGAAGCGATAAAAATAAGATTTAGTCTTTGCTCATAAAATTAAGAAAAACCTCAAAGCCAGTAAATACAAGGCTTTGAGGTATCTTCATCAAAAATCGGAGTGACGTGATTCGAACACGCGACCTCTACGTCCCGAACGTAGCGCTCTACCAAGCTGAGCCACACTCCGATAATATAAATTTGTGTCTGGATGCCTTGTCCGACAAGACATCCAGCGCCCCTGCCAAGGAACTACGGATAGAGGATTTGAACCTCTACTAACAGAGTCAGAGTCTGCTGTGCTGCCGTTACACCAATCCGCATCACTTCCTGCGAACAAATTATATTATATCAGGTTTTTTCCAAAAATCAACCCTTTTTTTTATTTTTTTTCAATTTTTTCTAAATTTCCCATTTCCACCCCTTCCCGTCTGTTTTGTGACCGCAGCCGCTGCATCCACTCTTTTTCCTACATCTTCCGTATCCGCTCAATCGCCGCCACCGTATTTTCATAAGACCCAAATGCCGTCAGACGGAAGTATCCTTCCCCATTAGGGCCAAACCCAGAGCCCGGCGTCCCTACCACATTGGCGCGCTCCAACAGACAGTCAAAAAACTCCCACGAAGTCATGCCCTTAGGAATCTCCAACCAGATATACGGCGCATTCACACCGCCGGACACATGATACCCAGCGTCCCTAAGCCCCTCATAGATTACTCTGGCATTTTGCATATAATAATCCACCTGCTTCTTTAACTGCGCCTTCCCGGCTTGGGAATACACAGCCTCCCCCGCCTTCTGCACGATGTAAGGTGCGCCGTTATACTTCGTGCCATGCCGCCTTGCCCAGAGAGAATGCAGCGTAACATCCCCGCACTTCACATCCTTGGGAATAACTGTCGCCCCCAGACGTACCCCCGTAAACCCGGCATTCTTGGAAAAACTGCGCAGCTCCACCGCACACGTCCTCGCCCCGTCGCACTCATAGATACTGTGAGGCACATCCTCCTCAGAAATATAAGCTTCATAGGCAGCATCATAGATAATGACTGCCCCATATTGATTCGCATAATCCACCCACGCCTGAAGCTGGCTTTTTGTAATCGTAGAGCCGGTGGGATTATTCGGAAAACACAGATAAATAATATCCGGTGTCTCCTTAGGAAGCTCTGGCGCAAAATCCGTCTCCTTCGTACACGGCATATAAATCACGCCGCTCCACGTCCCCAGCTTAGCATCGTATGTCCCGGTACGCCCCGCCATTACATTCGTGTCCACATACACCGGATACACCGGGTCGCAAACCGCAATCTTACTGTCCCGGGCAAAAATTTCCTGAATATTTCCCGAGTCGCATTTCGCCCCGTCGGAAATAAAAATCTCATCCGCGCCTATCTCACACCCTCTGTCCTGATAATCATTTTTTGCCATGGCATTTCGCAAAAAATCATACCCCAAATCCGGCGCGTAGCCGTGAAATGTCTCCGCGTGCGCCATTTCATCCACAGCGCCATGTAGCGCTTCGATAATCGCCGGAGCCAAGGGCTGCGTCACATCCCCGATTCCAAGCCGTATGATACTCTTATCCGGATTCGCTTCCTGATAAGCTGCCACCTTTCTTCCAATCGTTGAAAACAGATAACTTCCCGGTAATTTTAAATAATCTTCATTAATCTTAAACATACACCTCTCCTTCAAACCCCGTGCCCGCCGGTCCTGTCATATAAACTTTTCCCGTCTCTTCTTCCCATTCCACCAACAAATCTCCGCCCCTCAGCTTCACAGTGACCTTACGTTCTGCCAGCCCATTCAAGATGCTTGCCACTGCCGCAGCGCAGGCACCGGTCCCGCATGCAAGCGTCTCGCCGGATCCCCGCTCCCACACGCGCATCTCAATGGTTTCCCGGTCAATCACCCGGACAAACTCTGTATTGATGCGTTTCGGAAATCTCTCATGATTCTCGAACTTCGGGCCTATTTTCTCGATTTCCAGTCCCTCCACATCTTCCAGAAAGACCACCGCATGAGGATTTCCCATGGAAACGCCCGTAATCCGGTACTCCATCCCGTCAACCACAATCGGCTCGTTGATTACCTTACGGCAGTCCCCAATTTTGACGATATCCTCGGCATATCCGCCGCCAAGTACGCTGTCCTCATCCACGACACACTCTTCTGTCACTGCCTCACAGAGAATCGGAACCTCAGCAGCTTCAAGTTTTGGCCTTCCCATGTCCACCCGCACAAGGGAAACCATTCCATCCTCCACCGTCAGCTCAAGATACTTAATTCCCCCAAGGGTTTCCACGGAAATACTGGTCTTATCGGTCAGCCCATAATCGTAGACGTACTTTGCCACACACCGGATTCCGTTTCCGCACATCTCGCCTCTAGAGCCATCTGCATTATACATCTCCATCTCAAAATCAGCCGCATCAGACGGACGAATCAATATCAGCCCGTCCGAACCAATCCCGAAATGCCTGTCACTGACAAACTTTGCCATCTCCGACGGATTTTCGAGCTGCTCCTCCAGACAGTTCACATACACATAATCATTTCCCAATCCCTGCATTTTCGTAAATTTCATTTCCTATCTCCTTTTCTACACGCTTTTATCCGGCAAACCTTACTCCGACATCACGCTCAACACCATTTCTGCGGTCTCCGCCATATTCGTCCCGCTTTCCATGCTGCACTTCTGTAAATACCTGTGCGCCTCCTCCTCCGACATATGGTTTCTATCCATCAAAAGCCTCTTTGCCTTGGCAATTACTTCCCTCTGCTTCGGGCCGCGGTCCTTCCTCTCCATTTTCCGCTTCCTGCGCCTTCGCTCAATAGATTTGAGCAGCATCTCCATCGTATTGATAAGATCGTACACTTTAAGGGGCACAGGCAGACAGACCATCCCGTCCGCCTCCTCCCCTGTCCATTTCTCCGGTGAGGCAATCAGAAGCATCTCAAACTCTTCCGGCAAATATTCCCGCAGTTCCGTAAACATCATATCCTTCATCTTATATCCGCACACCACGACTCCTTCATCCACTGCATCGGCGTACTGTAAAGCCTTAGCGCCCGTCGTGCAGACTCCCGTGACATCTGTCCCATACCGCACCAATAGGTTACGGATGCTAATCGCATTCTCTCTACTGGGAAATACAACGATAATCCCAACCAAGCTCACCCCTCCTGACCATCTACATCCGATGCAGGTATCTGCCGATTTCCCAATCTGTGACCTGTGTACGGTAATCCGCATACTCCTTCTCTTTTGCCTGAATATATTTTCTCGCTAAATCCTCCCCCAACACGGCCTGGATATAGCCATCTTTGGCAAATTCCTCCGACGCTTCCCGCAGGCTTCCCGGAAGCGCCTCGATTCCTGCCTCCCGGCGCTGTTCCTCTGTCATCTCAAAAATGTTGCAGTCAATACTCTTAGGCGGCACAATCTCATTCCTGATACCGTCAAGCCCCGCCGCCAGACATACCGCCAATGCAAGATAGGGATTCGCCGCCGGGTCCGGGCTTCTAAGTTCCACCCGCGCACCAAGCCCCCTCGCCGCCGGGACTCTAAGCAGCGGCGTGCGGTTTTTGGCCGACCATGCAATATAGACGGGAGCCTCATACCCCGGTATCAGCCTTTTATATGAATTCACAATAGGGTTTGTGATAAAACTAATCGCTTTCATATGTTTCACCAAACCGCCGATGAAATAGTACGCCTCCCGGCTCAGCCCCTTCTCATCCGCCCCGTCCGAAAACACATTCAGCCCGTCCCTGCTAAGGGACATATTGATATGCATCCCCGAGCCGCTGACCCCAAACTTAGGCTTGGGCATAAACGTAGCGTGAAGGCCGTGGCGCTTCGCAATCGTTTTCACCACCAGTTTAAACGTCATGATATTATCCGCCGTCTTTAGCGCCTCGTCGTACTGGAAATCAATCTCATGCTGCGCAGGAGCCACCTCGTGATGGGACGCCTCAATCACGAATCCCATGTCCTCCAGCGTCAGCACCATATCCCGGCGTGCATTCTCCCCCAGATCCAGCGGTCCCAAATCAAAATACGTAGCGCTCTCATGGGAAAGGGTGGTGGGCCTGCCGTCCTCATCCGTATGGAACAGGAAGAACTCGCATTCTGGCCCTACCTGGAAATCATATCCCATAGCCTTTGCCTCCGACAGCACCTTTTTCAGGATATACCGCGGGTCACTCTCAAAGACCGTCCCGTCTGGCTTATATACATCGCAGATCAGCCGCGCAACCTTCCCTTGCTGCGGCCGCCACGGGAATATGGCAAATGTATCCGTATCCGGGTACAAATACATATCCGACTCCTCGGCTCTGGCAAACCCTTCAATGGAAGAGCCGTCAAACATGACCTGATTATCCAGAGCCTTCTCTAACTGGCTGGTAGTGACGGCAACATTCTTCATTGTCCCGAAGATATCCGTGAACTGCAAGCGGATAAACTCAACATCCTCTTCCTTTGCCATTTTCAAAATATCCCGCTTTGTAAAATGATTCATCCTATTCTTCCTCCTAAATCGGCATATATCGAGTAGGGAAAAGCCTATCCCCTACTCACCGCGCGCCCCGTGCGCCGCCTTAGCGACATATTTCCTCTGCACAGGGCTGTGCATAAAAATGGGCGTTCTCATGCCTTGATGAAAACGCCCTTGTCTCTTCTTTGTTCATTATAAAATAAAGACAGGCACTTTGTCAACGTGACAAAATGCCCAAGTTTCATAGATATCTGCCTATGATCACTGTTCACACCTACGGTAGAAAACCTTACGCATCTTCCTCCGTCCAGCATCCGTCCTCAGACTGGACATAAGAATTCCCGTTATTATTGCCGCAGTTGATGCCTCTCTTAATCGGAGCAAGGAAGAATCCCTTGATTACCCCAAAAAGGATGCAGCACAGAATCACCAGCGCCTTCTCCGCAGGCGTCCAGTCCCTTGCAAAAAAATCCTTAATACCTTCCCATATGTCTCTCATCATCAAATCCTCCTGTCTGTTTTATTCTGCATACAGTTCCTGACACCTATTATATGTCATTTTCCGTCAAAATGGAAGCCATGCGTTGAAAAAACGCTTCATGTTTGCTAAAATAAGTTACGGTTTTGATTATTTACGAATGAGGTGATTGAATTATGGGACTTGCAATCCCAATCGAGACAAGCGCGCGCCACATCCACCTGTGCCGCGAAGATTTTGATATTCTGTTCGGAGAGGGGAAAGAACTGACCTTCAAGGCTTCTTTAAGCCAGCCGGGACAATACGTCTGCGAGGAACGCCTTGCCGTGAGAGGACCTAAGTCTTCCTTTGAAAATGTTGCTGTCTTAGGGCCTTTCCGAAAAGAGACTCAGGTAGAGATATCCATGACAGACTCAAGGAAGCTGGGAATCCCCGGCGTTATCCGCCAGTCCGGGGACACGGCGGATACCCCCGGCTGTATCTTAGAAGGCCCTAACGGAAGCATCGAACTAAGCCACGGCGTTATCGTCGCCAAGCGCCATATCCACATGACTCCGGTCCAGGCAATCCAGTTGAACGTCAAAGACAATGACGAGGTGTTCGTGATTATGGAGAGTTATGAACGCTCCCTGATTTTTGCCGACGTGGTCGTCCGTGTCCATCCGGATTTCGCCTTGGCAATGCATGTCGATACCGATGAGGCGAATGCATTTGCCAATGAAAATAATCCCACAGGCGCGCTCCTCAAGCTGTTCGGAGGACGAACCTACAATCTGCAAAAATGGGCAGAAGAACTGCAGAGCGGGATTCATCGGTTTTAACCCAAAAGAGCCGCAGATTACGGCTCTTTTGCGGTCAAGGTCTTTGCGCCGACCCCTTTTAACATCCCTAATTTCCCCGACAAAGAGCTGGTGGCATCCCCAGGCGCATCCAAGACTACGCTGATGATGGATATTCCACGCTCTCTGTAGGGAATTCCCATGCGCCCGATGACATACTGTCGGTATTCGTGGAGCAGCCCGTTTACCTCCCCTGCCGCTTCTTCGTCTTTGACCATGATACTGATGACTGATACCCTGCTTTCCATTTCCTTTATCCTTTCTTGCCTAATGCTTTTTCTATCGTCTCTGCTTCTTCTTTAACTGACGCCCCGCTGCGTCCAGATAATACCCTTTCTTATAAATCAATTCCGACACCGGAACCATCTCATATCCTTTCTTTTCAAGCTCTGTCAGCAGTCCGTCCAGCGCGTCCGCCGTATACTTCGCTCCGTTGTGCAGAAGGATAATCGCCCCGTTCTTTAGATCCTTGCATCCCAAGACGGTCTCGATGATATTTTCTACACCATACTCCTTCCAGTCCAGGCTATTGACCGACCACTGGATCGGATAATACCCGCACGCCTGTATGCCGCGGATTACGTCGTCGTCATAATTGTCATATGGTACGCGGAACAGCCGCATCTCCACCTCAGCCAGTTCCAGAACCTTCTCATGGACAGACAACACCTCCTGCTTTACCTCTTCCTTCCCAAGCCCGATCATGCTCCTATGGGTCTCACTGTGGTTGGCAAGGTCATGCCCCGCCTCTTTGATTGCCCGGACATCCTCCGGATATTTTCCCACCCAGCCGCCCGTCATGAAAAAGGTCGCCCGCACATGATGCTTCTCTAAAATCTCCAGAATTCTTGCGGTATCCTCGTTGCCCCAGGCAGCGTCAAAGGTCAGCGCCACCTTCTTTTCCTTCATTTCCACGGAACAGATGGGCATCTCTTTTCCGTTGACATTGCCGGAAACCGTGGAGTAGCTGGAAATATATTGAAATGAACCAACAAGGGCAGCAACCAGGGCCAGCAGGAAAATCCCGCGATTTCTCCACTTTTTCCTTTTTTCTACATTCATAGACACAACTCCGGATATACGTCTTTACAGACAGTATATGCCGGGGCGGGGGAAGAAATACTTTTCATCCGGACCGGGTGCTGCCGTACGGCGCTATCAAAATTATACTACATTATCCCTATTCTCTCCACAGATATTTGTGGTATACTAATATTATTACCAATACAAAATAAAGGAGCCGGGGATTCGTTTCCCTTTCATGACAAATACCTATGAAAAACTTCCTTCGCAACATCTCGTACACACTTATCATGCTTGCCCTGGCAACCGGGCTTGCTTTCCTATTCTTTCATTTTGGCCAGGATAATACCGCCAATATTGCATTTGTCTACATCCTCGCCCTCATCCTGATTGCCAGATGGACCACCGGATACCTGTACGGCATCCTCTCTTCCCTGTTCTGCGTAGTCTTTATCAACGGATGCTTCACCTATCCGTTCTTCGAGATTAACTTTACCATGAGCGGATACCCGGTTACATTCGTCTGCATGCTGATCATCACCATCACCACCAGCGCCATGACCACGAAGCTCACCCGGCAGGATGAAATGATTGCCGAGCGGGAACGGAAACTGAACGAAGCAGAAAAAGAGCGGATCCGGGCAAACCTCCTGCGGGCCATCTCCCATGACCTGCGTACCCCGCTGACAAGCATTATCGGCTCTTCCGCATCTTACATTGAAAACCACGACGAACTGGATTCCTCCGAAAAGCTAGAGCTGATTACCACCATCCACGACGACGCAAACTGGCTTCTGAACATGGTAGAAAACCTTCTGTCCGTCACACGTATCCAAAACGACGGGCACAAGGTCACTAAAGAGCCGGAGCTGGTGGAAGAAGTGGTTTCCGAAGCAATCGACAGGCTAGAAAAACGGCTGCCAGGCGCCGCCATCAACGTATCGGCGCCCGACGAAATGCTGATGATTCCCATGGACTTCCTTCTCATCGAGCAAGTCCTGATTAACCTTCTGGAAAATGCCTTAGTTCATTCTGAAAGCACCCAGCCGGCGGAACTAATCATTACAAACGACGGGCCTACCGTAACATTTCACGTTATCGACCATGGAAAAGGGATTAAAACCTCCGCGCTGCCAGACATTTTCAGCGGTAAATACGACAGTTCCCTTGCCTCGGATACCAAGCGGGGCATGGGCATTGGCTTATCCATCTGCCGCACCATCGTACAGGCACACGGCGGGACGATTACGGCCCACAATCATGAAAACGGCGCTGAATTTGCATTTTCCCTTCCAATCATGTAAAGTAAGGACAAAGGAGAACAATTTATGGCAACTCCAAACTATACCGTATTAATCATCGAAGACGAAAAAAACATCTCTGACTTCATGTCAAAAGCATTAAAATCCAACGGCTACCGGGTCATCACTGCCGTTTCCGGAAAAGCGGGGCTGTCCCTCATCAGCTCCCAATGTCCGGATATCATACTTCTTGACTTAGGGCTTCCTGACATCGAAGGAAATGACGTGATTACTTCCGTGCGCAAATGGACGAGCTGCCCAATCATCGTGGTCTCTGCCCGGACAGGCGAACGGGACAAAGTTTCCGCCCTGGACCTGGGCGCAGACGATTACATCACCAAGCCCTTCGGCACGCCCGAGATGCTGGCAAGAATCCGTGCCTCCCTGCGCCACAGCAACCGGATGGACTCCAATTCCGCCCTGTACATCCGCCCCTACCGCTGCCGGGGGCTTCTGCTGGATTTCGATAAACGGATGCTTACCGTGGACGGCAAAGAGATTCACCTGACACAGATTGAGTACAAAATCGTCGCCTTTCTTGCCCGAAATTCAGGCAAAGTCATGACGTACTCCGCAATCATGTCAAATGTATGGGGACCATTTACCGGAGATAACAATCGGATCCTGCGGGTCAATATGGCGAACATACGCCGTAAAATTGAACAGAACCCTTCAAAGCCTCAATTTCTGTTCACGGAAGTGGGCGTCGGATACCGGATGCGGGAGGATGAAAATGAGTTATGCTAATTTTTTGTTAAAAGTTTATCTATACACTGTATCATCAGCCCGTTATCTGTTAGAATATACAGGAAGGTGGCATATCGTATAAGCCTCATTCATTATTCTCTCAAAAGAGGATGCGTCTCTCCCAAGGCGCATCCTCTTTTTAACAAATTAATCGTTGGCATTCAGCCACTCCTTCATCAATTCCACATACCTGTCCGTATCTTCCACGAAACACATATGTCTGCAGGTGCGGAACAGCTCCCATCTGGAATTGGGTATCCTGTCATACATATATTTTGCAATATAAGGCGTACACAGATCATTGCCCCCGTTAATCACCAGCGTCGGCTCTTTAATATCCTTTAACTGCTCCGTCACATCATAATCCTTCAATGTCCCCAGCGGCGTATACTCATTGGGCCCCCAGCCAACAACATAGGACTCGCCGCCCTTTTTCACAGGACGCCTCAGGCATTCCGGCGACTCTTCCGTAACCGCCCCTGCAGCATGGCGAAGCATGTACTCAGTCTCTGCCGCAACATAAGCCGGGTCACTGTAATCGTTGGAAGAGGTCGCTTTCTCAATCGCATCCTGCATCTCCTGAGGCAACTCCTTAATCATTCTATGCTGCTCAATCCCCCACATCCAGGACGCGGGAAGCGTACTGGACAGAATCAGGCTCTTTAACCCTTCCGGTTTCCGGTTGCAGACATAGTCCAAAAGCTGCATTCCGCCCCAAGACTGCCCCAGAAGATGAATCTCGTCAAGCCCAAGATGCTCCCTCAGCGCAACCAGCTCGTCAATCCAAGTCTTCGCATTCCACAGGTCAGGCCGGTTCTCAACATAGGATTCCCCGCAGCCAATCTGGTCATACATGATGAGTTCGCGCCCGTCTTCCTCTGCAAGACGGTCAAGCACCTCAAAATAATTGTGTGTTGACCCCGGCCCGCCGTGCAGCAGCACCAGCGGTTTCTTATTGCCTGTCGTCTTCCCCACAATACGATAATATGTCTTATACTCCAGATAAGGCATATATCCTTCTCTAATCTCCATAATCCTAAAGCCTCCTTTTGACTTTATGTATTTTCCTCCATTATAAAGAATATTTAGACAATTATCAATATATGAAATTCTGCAATTTATGCTTGACACAAGTACGAAATCAGACTATACTATCAACTATGCCACATCGAGTACGAAATCAGACTGGCAAACCGCAGAAAGCAGTACCACTATGCATAGGCAAACCATTCACAGAAAAGTTTGCGGCACCCTAAAAAGGATGCCGCTTTATTTATAATATTTTCGATAAGAAATCTTGAAGCCTCGGCTCCTTAGGGTTTCCGAAGAACTCCTCCGGGCATCCTTCCTCCTTAATCTGCCCTTCGTCCATGAATACCACCCGGTTCGCCACTTCCCTTGCAAACCCCATCTCATGAGTGACCACCACCATGGTCATCCCGTCGCCGGCAAGCTGTTTCATCAGCTCTAACACCTCGCCTACCATCTCCGGGTCCAACGCGGACGTCGGCTCGTCAAACAGAATCACATCCGGGTCCATGGCGAGGGAACGCACAATGGCAATCCTCTGCTTCTGCCCGCCGGACAGTGTAGACGGATAGACGTCTGCCTTATCCTCCAGGCCAATCCTCTGTAACAGCGCCATGGCCTTCTCCCTTACTTCACGCTTAATCTGCTCACTGTTCTGGGTGACAGGAAGCAGCTCCTTCTTACTGCTGCCCCGGAACAGATTGCCAAAACGAGTCAGGCTATTCTTCCGTTTCACCTTTTTCAAATCCTGGCACCGTAAATATACCGGAGCCATCATAATATTCTGCAGCACAGTCTTATTGTTAAACAGGTTAAAATGCTGGAACACCATGCCCATATGCCTGCGGTGTACATTGATATCCACGCTCATATCCGCAATATCCACACCATTGAACACAATACTGCCTCCGGTCGGGTCCTCCATACAGTTCAGACAACGCAAAAACGTACTCTTTCCAGACCCGGAAGGCCCGATTACCGCCACAATATCACCCTTATTGATGGTAATGTCGATTCCCTTGAGAACCTCCATATCCCCAAAGCTCTTCCTGAGATTAATTACGTCTATCACTCTTCTTCAAGCTCCTTTCCATCAATTTCACAAGCAGCGAAATAAACAGCACCAGCACGATATAAATCAGCGCCATCACCAGATAAGGAACCATGAACTCATAACTGTTGCTTCCAATATAGTTAAACGCCACGTACAAATCCGCCGCCCCCACAAAACTAACGACCGACGTCTCCTTAATCAGGGAAATGAACTCATTTCCCAATGTAGGGAGAATATTCTTGACCGCCTGCGGAATAACGATTTTCGTCATACTCACGCCGAAGCTCAGTCCAACGGCCCGGCCCGCCTCCATCTGTCCCGGGTCAACCGACTGAATCCCGCTGCGCATGATTTCGGATATGTACGCGCCGCTGTTCAGCCCGAACACCAACATAGCGACCTGGACGCCCGTAATCTTCCATCCGATAATCGGAAGAAGCACATAGTAGAACACAAGCAGCTGGACAACAATGGGCGTCCCGCGGAACAGCGCTACATAGAAGCTGCAGATTCCATTCAAAATCCTTGGAAGCACTTTATACTTAGGCAAGACCCGCACAGTTGCAATCACCGTCCCAATCAGGATACCGATGAGCAGGCCTGCCACGGCAATCAGCAACGTATTCTGTAACCCTTCGAGAACCTTGACATAGCCGCCTTCTTCCAGAAAAATCTCTAAAAACTTATTTACTTTCTGATCAAAATTCCCCATAATTTACGATATCCTACTGCATCTCATTGATTGCTTCCGTAATCGCCGCCGCAGGCGCAGCATCAATAATCACATACTTAATATTCCCATTCAGCATATCCTGCACGGCAAGAGAACCACTCTTATAAGTCACGCATTTTGCCGGAAGACCGTCAAATCCCCAGTCCTCGTCGCCTTCCACGTAATACTGGCCGGTAGTTCCCGCCTGTACGCCGATGGAATCCCCGCCGCCAAGCTTTCCAAGAAGCTCCGCCACGGCATCTGCATCCTTGCAGTCATCAAACGCCGTATCACTGTCCGGTACAATCAATCTCTGGGATGCAGAATAGTAAGCATCCGTGAACGTCACATACTCTTCCCGCTCTTCGTTAATCGTCAGTCCCGCCATAGCAATATCACATTTCTGCTGGCTGACGGACAGGCAGACCGCGTCAAAATCCATGTTCTGGATGACTAACTCCTTATCCAGCTCTTCTGCAAGCAAAGAAGCAATCTCCATGTCAATCCCATAGTAGCTGTCCCCTTTGGTATACTCAAATGGCTCAAATGCAGCGTTCGTAGCTACCACCAACTGGTCCTTAGAGTCGTCAAGCTCTGCGGACTCTACCGCCTGTGGCTCCCCGTCGCCGAAATACTTGTCACAGATTTCTTCCAGCGTACCGTCTCCTTTGATTTTGCCTACAAATGCATTGACCTGCTCTAATAACTCCGGCTGGGACTTGTCCACGCCGAACGCATACTCCTCGTCCGTCAAATCAATCTCAATCACCTTTGCAGTTACCGCGGAAGAACCTGCGTCCTCCCCACCCTTGGAGTCGCTTCCGGAACCACTGTCCGAATCCCCTTTAGAGCCGCATGCCGCCATGGACATGACACATGCCGCAGCCAATAATATACCTGTAAATTTCCTGAATTTCATTTTCCATATCCTCCTATACATTTTATACCCAAGGGCACACCGTAATACATGCCCGCCCCGCATGGGACATGCATTACGGTGTGTCCTTATGTGTATAAATTTTCATGCATAAAAATGCACATCTTGTATTTTACCACTTTATCGGAAAAAAGCAAGCATTTCCAGTCATTTTTTATGCAAGTTTTATGCAAGGAGAAGCTGAAGCACCGTCACGGCCACAATAATTCCTCCAAGGACAATACGGTAATAACCAAATATCTTAAAGTCATGCTTCTTAATATATCCCATCAGGAAACGGATTGCTGCAACGGACAGCCCGAAGGATACCACACAGCCCAGAATCAGAAGCCCTAACTCCTTGCTGGTAAAATGAAACCCAAATTTCACCAGCTTCAACAGGCTCGCCCCAAACATTGCAGGGATAGCAAGGAAAAAGGTAAACTCCGCCGCCACTTCCCTTGAAATGCCAATCAACAGCGCCCCGACAATGGTCGCGCCCGACCGGGACGTACCCGGAATCAGCGCAAGCATCTGGAACACCCCGATAATCAGCAGCATCGGCACCGTCAACTCCGAAATCCTCTTCACCTTAGGCCTTCGCCCTACATTTCGGTTTTCTACTATTATAAAGAGCACGCCATACACAATCAGCATGATTGCCACCGGCAGAGGCTTATAGAACAGTTTATCCAGAAGGTCATTGAAAGGCAGGCCAATCAACGCCGCCGGGACGGACGCAATCACCACCTTAATCCACATCTGCCAGGTCAGCATCTTCTGTTTCTGCGTCTTTGTCGGGGAAAATGGATTTAGTTTATGAAAATATAGTACTACCACAGCCATAATCGCCCCAAGCTGGATTACCACATTGAACATCTCCATGAATGCATCGCTCATGCTAGGCTTCAGCAAATCCCCTACCAGAATCAAATGCCCCGTACTGCTGACCGGAAGCCACTCGGTAATACCCTCCACAATTCCAAGTATAATTACTTTTATGATATCTAACATTTCTTTTCCCCTCCTGATTTTCTATCAGTTCAGCACATATGCCTCGATAAATTTTGCCACTCCGTCTTCATCATTCAATCCGGCTATGTAATCCGCCGCTTCTTTGACTTCATCCTTCGCATTTTCCATGGCGACCCCCGTCCCCACTTCTTTCAGCATCTTTAAATCGTTAGAGCCGTCTCCGAACGCCATGATTTCCTCCCGCCGGATGCCCAGTCTCTCCCCGAGCCTTACCAAAGCCCTGCCCTTATTAACTCCTGCCGCGTTTACCTCTATATTCCTCTTCAACGCTCCCGTAATCTCAATGCCCGGAATCTCCCTAAGCTCCTCAAGCGCCAAATCACGCTCTTCCAGCGTGACGAACAACCCCTGCACCTTATCTGAACCACGGTTCTCCTCCTCGAACTTTTCCCATAGATTCGCCACGGGAATACGCGTCCGCAGCAGATACTCCCTCATAGGCGGCTCTTCTATATAACGGTCCATATTCTGCAGGGCGTCTTCCTGTGCATATCCAGTTCCGTCAAAATATATCTCCCGGAAGGCATCATGGCGGTAAAAGACCTCCAGGACCTTCCTCGCATATTCCACAGGCACCAGCTCTTCATACAAGATTTCTCCTGAGCGGAAATCCACTACCCTTCCGCCGTTGGCCGTAACCGCATACCGGAAGCCCGGAAACCGCAGCAGTTCCCCTGGGATTCCGCTCAGAGGCCTTCCCGTGGCAGGCAGCGCCACAATTCCCTGTTCTACGGCGCGCCTCAAGACGTCTCTTGTATATGCCGTCAACTCTTTTTGGGAGGTCAGAAGCGTTCCGTCTAAATCCATCCCGATCATCTTAATTTTCCCTTTCATATGCACCTAATTCCTTTCTGTCTTTTGAAAACAACATCAGCCCTGTACTGATTTTATCGATGTCCCTGGCCTGTCTGTATGCCTGTGTTCCGTGCTCTGTCATCTTGTCAACGACCATGTTCTGCGACGCCGGGGCAAACAATACGGTTTCCCTTGTAGGCGCCATGATGACCAAATCGTCCTCCAATTTATCCACACACACTTGCCAGATATGCTTGAAACACAGAGAACTTGCCTCATGCCACCCGTCTGCCAGCATCGCGAACCCTCCGTACCAGGTATTTGCAATCACAAACTCCACATCCCTGACCAGATTCTCACAGGATGCATAATACAAAGCCTCCACGTCACAGTCCGGCGGAAGCATATCATCCATCAATATCTCGAATACTTCTTCCTCACGTTTTATAACAAATATAATCCTCAGGTCATTGATAAATGACACCACCGGCGCATCTTTTTCAGAAATTTCTCCCAAATCCTTCCGGACCCACGGATAAATCCGTTCCCTAATGTTCTCGAGCTTGTACTCTTCTTCGTCGTATCTGTTCATATTCTGCCTCATTTTCCTCTCACTTTTCTAATCTTTGCCCTTTTTACAGCCAAAATGCGCCGTCGGAGGCGCAACGGGCTGCCAGTTTCCAATATTTTTATATATTCTATCATAACAAAGTTTGCTTTATATTGCAATTTGTTGTATAATATATTGAGCACACGCTAATATGAAAGGAAAACTATATGATAACCAAAGAAAAGAAACGTATATTACGGTCAGCTCTGGCGGCTGCCATTTCTGCCGTAACAATAGCTTCTGTGACTGTCCCGGTCTATTCCGCACCTTCGGCAGAAGAATTAGAGATTACTACCTCTAACTTGAAGGATGATTTGAATGACCTGAACAGCCAGTTGTCATCTTTAAGTGCTGAATTGGACAATGCTTCGGCGCAGATTGAACAGCTTGCCGCCGAGGTAGAGAAGGCAAAGCTTGATCTGGCTGCGGCACAACTGAACGAAGAATCCCAATATGCCGCTATGAAGAACCGTATCAAGTTCATGTATGAAGGCGGAAGCCTCTCGCTGCTGGAGATATTATTTTCCTCCGACAATATGGGGGATTTCCTGAATAAGGCGGAATACGTGACGACCATAAGCGAGTATGACAGGGACATGCTTGAAGCGTTGGGTGAAGTTTGTGCCGGCGTAGAGAAAAAGCAGGATGAACTTAAAGCCAAGCAGGATGAACTTGCGGCGATGCAGGTAGATTTGAACGCCAAGAAGGATGCACTTACTTCCAAGATTTCCTCCACTTCCAGCCAGTTGGAAGATTATACGGCACAGCTAGAACGTGCCAGGGCAGCGGAAGAAGCGCTCAGGCTTGCCCAGAATAATGCGATTTCCGGTTCCATTGTCCCACCGAGTGAACGTCCCAATAACAATGGCAATGGTCAGACCAATAACAATCCGTCGAATACGAATTCGTCGAATAACAACTCTTCCGGCGGTACGACGACGGCGCCTCCGACCGAGGCGAATGTCTCAGATGTTGCTCTGTTTGCGGCGCTGCTTGAATGTGAAGCAACCGGCTATGACCCTATGCTTGCGGTTGCCACCGTAGTAATGAACCGTGTTGCAAGCCCTAATTATCCGGGTTCTCTGCGCGGGGTCATCTATCAATCCGGTCAGTTTGCACCTACATGGAACGGAAGCCTTGAGAAAGTCCTTGCAAGAGGTCCTTCTTCGACTGCATACTCTGTGGCTCAGGCTGCGCTTGGAGGTTCCAGACATGCCTCCGTGATTAATTGTTATCAGTTCCGGTCAGCCTGGACCGGTGTTTCCGGTATTAATATCGGAGGAAATATATTCTTTTAGATATAATAGAACAGCGTCTTCACAGCATTTAGCATAATTTATCCTGTGAAGGCGCTGTTTTTTATTTTCTTCTCTTTAAAAATGCCCATCCGACAAGGACCTGGCTTTATACCACTCCATCACTATGCGCGCACATGCTCCGTATGCAGCAGCATATGCGCCTTACAGCTAAATAACTCTCTACCTCATCGTCACTATGCACTCACATGCTCCGTATGCAGCAGCATATGCGCCTTATGGGACATCGGCTTCTCGAAATACTCCTCATACATCGCAAGTACGTCCTCATTCTCGTGGGAAAAACGGATCTGCGACTCATCATCCAAATGATAGAGGTTACGTCCGCGGTCAAAAGCAAGCTCCTCACCGTCATGAATCGGCTGTCCGCCTCCTCCGACGCATCCGCCGGGACATGCCATGACTTCTACGAAATCATAATGCACCTCTCCTCGCTCAATCTTATTCAGCAACGCCCTTGTATTCCCGAGGCCGCTGACTACCGCCGTACGTACTTTCACATCGTCAATGGAAAATTCTGCCTCCATCACTCCGTCGTTTGCCTGAAATTCAGGGCTTCTGACTGCCTTAAACGCATCTGCCGGAGGATTCTCCTTCTTGAGCAGATAATATGCGGAACGAAGCGCCGCCTCCATCACTCCGCCGGTTACTCCAAAGATAACGCCCGCACCAGAACCCTGCTGCATCGGACGGTCGCTTGCGCGGTCTTCTAACGTATCCGGGCTGATATGTGCGGAACGAATCATCTTGACAAGCTCCCTCGTCGTGATGACCGCGTCGATATCGTGCCCAGCATACTCCCCGTGGAACAGTTCCATCTCACGCTCGCCCTTCTTCGCAACACAAGGCATCACGGACACGGTATAAATCTGCTCCGGGGCTACCCCTATCTTTTCGGCAAAATAAGTTTTCATTGCCGCCCCAAACATCTGCTGCGGAGACTTTGCCGTTGAGAGCTGTTTTACCAGATGAGGGAACTGGGACTTGATGAAACGAATCCATCCCGGACAGCATGACGTGAACATCGGTCGTTCCTTTAACTCTCCCTCGGTAAACCGTTTCAGGAATTCCGTCCCCTCTTCCATAATCGTAAGGTCCGCGGAAAATGTAGTGTCAAACACATAATCAGCGCCCATCCGCTTACATGCATCCAATATCTTGCCTACCGTCGCCTCCTCAGGCTTCATGCCAAGTTCCTCTCCCCAGGCTGTACGTACCGCCGGAGCAACCTGAACCACCACCGTCTTATTCTTATCCGCAATGGCATTCCATACCTTCTCCGTATCGTCACGCTCCCTGAGCGCCCCTACCGGACAGTGGGTGATACACTGGCCACAAAGCGCACAGTCCGCCTCATGGATACTTCTGTGTCCGGACACATTCACGGTCGTACGGGAACCCGTACCTTCCACATCCCACACACCGAGTCCCTGGATCTTCTCACAGACCTGGACGCAGCGCATACATTTGATACACTTGGAAGAATCACGTATCAGCGGGAAGGACTGGTCCCAAGGCTGGTTTTCCAGCACCTTCTTATAAGGGATATCCAGAATATTCAAGTCATTTGCCACAGCCTGCAGGCTGCAGTTGCCGCTTCTTGCACAGCTTACGCACTGGCAGTCGTGCTGGGACAGAATCAATTCCACATTCGTCCTCCTGTGACGGCGCACCTTAGGGCTGTTGGTGTAGATAACCATGCCCTCTTCCGCCACATTATTGCAGGAAGTAATCAGCTTCTCCTTGCCTTCCAGCTCAACCACACACACACGGCAGGCGGCAATTTCATTAATTCCTTTCAGATAACATAACTTAGGGATTGGAATCCCATTCTGGGCGGCAGCCTCCATAATGGTAGTATTTTCTTTTACGGATATCTGCTTTCTATCAATCATAAGATTTACCATAATTTCTCTCTGCCTCCTTTAAATATACCGTAACCAAAGTGGTCGCAGCGCAGACACCTGCCTGCCTCCTGCTTCGCTTCCTTCTCGGTCATGCAGTTCTCCACGCCTTCAAAATCACAGACTCTCTCGCAAGCTTCGCGCTCCGTCAAGTTCACTCTTCCGCATGGCGTACGGTCGTCTAGGCGTGCCTCCGGAATCTCCACATCACAGGAAATCTCATGGCGGTATCCCAGATACTCGTCAATATTCGCCGCTACCACCTTCGCCGCCGCAATCGCCTTGATGACGGAAGCCGGGCCGCTGGCACAGTCTCCTCCTGCGAATACGCCAGGCATATTCTCGAATGTTCCCGTACTCTTGGTAAGAATCTTACCCCGCTCAACCGGGATTCCTGCCTCTTCAAAATGACGCGTCTCAATATTCTGTCCAATTGCTACAATTAATATATCGCATGGTATGTATATATCATCTTCCCCGGTAGGCTTGATGCTCGCTCTTCCATCCCGGATTGCACTGACCATCTGCGGTTTGACATAGATTCCTTCAATATGGTTATCCCCATTGATTTTGAGTGACGAAGGCGCCTTCAACGTCTGGAGTTCAATTCCTTCTGCCACTGCCCCCTCAATCTCTCCCGGAAGCGCCGTCATATCTGCAACTCTTCTCCGATAGACAATACTTACCTTTTTCGCCCCAAGACGTTTTGCCGTACGGACAGCGTCCATGGAAACGTTACCGCCGCCGATGACCGCAACCTCCTTGCCAGTCAAATCCATAATCTCGTTTCTTCCCACATTTCGCAAGAACTGTACTGCGGATAATACGCCGTCCGCGTCTTCCCCCTCAAGCCCAAGTTTCTTATCCGTACTGGCGCCGATGGTAATCAGTACAGCGTCATACTCTTTCCGCAAATCCTGAATCGTGATATCCTGCCCAATCTTCAGGCCATACTTCACTTCCACGCCGGTCTTTAAAATGCTGTTGATATCTTCCTCTAACCGTTCCTTAGGCAGACGATAGTTTGGAATTCCATAACGCAGCATTCCGCCCAATTTCGGCAGCATCTCATAGACCGTCGCCTGATGCCCCATCAACTGGAGATAATATGCCGCGCTCAATCCTCCCGGACCGCCTCCGAGTACCGCAATCTTCTTTCCGGTTGAAGGTGCACATGCCGGTGGGTCTACTTCCCCAGCGAAATCAGCCGCTACACGCTTGAGCCCGCGTATATTGATCGCATCATCCACCATGTTCCTTCTGCACCGCGCCTCGCATGGATGCTCACAGATGAAACCACAGGTAGTCGGGAACGGATTGTCCTTCCGGATGAGCCGGATTGCATCCGCATATCTCCCTTCTCTCACCAACGCAATATATCCCGGGATATCCACATGTGCCGGACACAGGGATACACAAGGCACCGGCTGGCTGTAGGTACAGGTACACCTTCCATTCCGGATATGCTCCTCATAATCGTCACGGTATCCGATTAAGCCTTTATATACCATGTGCGCCGCCTCGTATCCGATGGCGCAGTCTGCCGATTCCATGATAGAAAGAGCCGTCTGCTCCATAATGTCCAAAGTCTCCATGGTCGCCTTCCCATCAAGGACGTCCTTAATCAGATAACTCAACTGCCCCAGACCGATACGGCAGGGAACGCACTTGCCGCAAGTCTGCGCATGGCACAATTCCAGAAACGCACGGGACATCTCCACAGGACAGAGTCCCGGCGGGCTGGACTCAATTCTCCGCTCCAAATCCTTGTATAGCTCTTCCATAACTATCCTGGCTCTTTTGGGCGAGTCAATCTCTAGTCTGCTCATGACTAAACCTCTCTTCTCTTACTTATTTCTACATTTTTTGCAGTTACAGACATTATATCACCTTTGGAAGCGGTTGTAAGCAGGTTGGGCATAAGTAGATTATTTAACGGCAGCGATATAAATTTAACATAGAATAGGGCAAAAAAAGACGAACAAGAACATCTTTCTTGCTCGTCTTTTTCATATTTTTAATCTTATACAAGCTCAATCAGAACTTCCATAGCAGCATCGCCCTTACGCTGGCCAATCTTAACGATTCTTGTATATCCGCCGTGACGGTTCTCATACTTTGGAGCAATCTCATCAAAGAGCTTCGCTACAAGGTCTACCTGCTTGGTGTTCCTCTTTCTTCCCGCTGCCTTCTGCGGCACATCCTTTACAGGATACAGGACTTTCAGCATCTGACGGCGTGCATGCAGCCTGCTTGGCTTATCCTTCTTAATCTTCTTGTCTACTTCGTCGTAAACCGTAACCTTCTTGCCGTCCACAACTTCTTTTACTCTCTTGCCGTCCTTGTCCTTGCGGGCAACCTTAGCCTTTACGGTAACTTCCTCGTAATTGTCTCTCTCTCTTACTGCCATTGCAATCAGGCCTTCCGCAATCTTACGGATTTCTTTTGCCTTTGCTTCGGTAGTCACAATCCTTCCATGGTTAATCAAAGCTGTTACCTGATTTCTCAGCAATGCTTTTCTCTGGCTGGACGTCCTGCCCAGCTTTCTATACTTAGCCATCTTTCTTTTCCTCCATTTCTACACTTGGTTACGCTTCTTCGGGCTTACTAGCCAAATGCTTCCACCGCACACTTCGGATTTACCGGTGAAACTTACTCTTCGCCTCTGCTCAACCCTAATCCCAACTCATCTAACTTCGCAAGCACTTCCTCTAACGACTTCCGTCCAAGATTCCGCACTTTCATCATATCTTCCGGCGTCCTGTTGGTCAGCTCTTCTACCGTATTGATTCCTGCCCTCTTCAAACAGTTGAAGGAACGGACAGACAATTCCAGCTCGTCGATACTCATCTCAAGGACTTTCTCTTTCTCATCGTCCTCTTTCTCAATCATGACCTCCGCAGCCTGAGCCACCTCTGAAAGGTCGATAAAGAGCTTCAGATGCTCGCTCAATACTTTAGCCGCAAGGCTGACCGCCTCGTCCGGAAGCAATGTCCCATTGGTATATACGTCTAATGTCAATTTGTCAAAATCTGTAATCTGTCCGACACGCGTGTTCTCTACCGTAAGGTTCACACGCTCCACCGGGGTATAGATAGAATCAATCGGAATCACTGCGATCGGCAATTCATCATTCTTATTCTTGTCAGAACTTACATAGCCCCTGCCCTTTGTGATGGTCAGTTCCATATATAACTTACTGTCTGCCCCGCCGTTCAATGTCGCAATAACCGTCTCTGGATTCATGATCTCAATATCCTGATCCACCTGAATATCCGCCGCCGTGACAACGCCTTCTCCCTCAAACTCGATATAGGCGGTCTTTGGTTCATCTGTGTCGCATGTATTCTTGATTGCCAGGGACTTCAAGTTCATGATAATCTCTGTAACATCTTCCTTAACACCCGGAATCGAACTAAACTCGTGAAGAACGCCGTCAATCTTCACCTGACTGATCGCAGCGCCAGGCAGAGATGAAAGCATAATCCTTCTCAGAGAATTCCCTAATGTCGTACCGTATCCTCTCTCAAGAGGCTCTACAACAAATTTTCCATATTTCTTATCTTCTGAAATCTCAGTTATCTCAATATTGGGTTTATTAAAATCAAACACTAAGTCCACCTCCTGTGGTGTTAAGGGTTATTATTTAGAATACAACTCGACGATTAACATCTCATCTACAGGAACATCGATCACTTCACGTCTCGGAAGCTCCTTTACTGTCCCCCTAAGATTTTCAAGGTCCGCCTCTAACCACTCAGGAACAAGACGTCCTCCTGTAACCTCTGCGATCTCTTTGTATCTTGGAGAGCTTTTGTGTTTTTCCTTAATTTCGATAACGTCGCCTGCCTTGATCAGGTAAGACGGAATGTTGATCTGCTTGCCGTTTACCAGAACGTGCTTGTGGTCAACGATCTGTCTTGCCTCGCGTCTTGTTCTTGCAAGTCCAAGACGGAACACTACGTTATCTAATCTTGATTCAAGCAGTCTCATCAGGTTCTCACCTGTCATACCGCTCATACGCTGAGCCTTCTCGAAATAATTTCTGAAAGGCTTCTCTAATACTCCGTAGATAAATTTTGCTTTCTGCTTCTCACGCAACTGGAGACCATACTCGCTCATTTTTCTGTTGGATCTCTTTAACTGTCTGTTAGACTTCTTGTCAATTCCCAAATATACCGGGTCCATGCCGAGAGATCTGCATCTTTTAAGGACCGGAACTCTATTAACTGCCATGTTATGCTTTCCTCCTAATTTTTACTACATGTGAAGCTTACATTTTACCAAAGATGTTCTTCTCACCTCAGATATTCTTCTTACTTCGGTTCGAAGAACGGCCAAAACGCTAAGCTCGCCTACACTCTCCTGCGCTTTGGCGGACGGCATCCGTTGTGTGGTACCGGAGTAACATCCTTGATACTTGTCACATCAATTCCACATGCCTGAAGTGCACGGATCGCTGCTTCTCTACCTGAACCTGGTCCTTTAACCATAACATCTACGGATTTCAAACCATGTACTAATGCTGCCTTAGCCGCTGTCTCTGCCGCCATCTGTGCTGCATAAGGGGTAGATTTCCTTGAACCTCTAAATCCCAGACCGCCTGCACTTGCCCATGAAAGAGCATTACCCTGTGCATCTGTCAATGTAACGATCGTGTTATTAAAAGATGACTGGATATGTGCTTGTCCGCGTTCAACGTTTTTCTTGACACGTTTTTTTGTCACTTTCTTTGTAACTTTCTTTGCCATAATAAAACTAACCTACTCTTTCCTTTTGTTTTTTGACTTTCCAAAATTACTATTAACCTTATAGATGTTCTTCTCACTTTGCTCGAAGAACGACTTAAGCACTAAACTCGAAAATACCTCGTTAAGTTCTTAATGTCTCGCCAAGCTATTTCTTTTTATTAGCCACTGTTCTCTTCGGACCTTTTCTGGTTCTTGCGTTGGTCTTGGTCTTCTGACCGCGAACCGGAAGTCCTTTTCTGTGACGGATACCTCTATAGCATCCAATTTCCTGAAGACGCTTGATGTTAAGAGCGATCTCTCTTCTCAGATCACCTTCCACCATATAATCCCTGTCGATCACTTCGGCAAGTCTCTTTACCTCATCATCAGTCAATTCTCTGACGCGGGTATCCGGATTTACATTAGCTGCCTCCAGAATCTTGTTGGCGCTTACTCTGCCAATACCATAGATATAAGTCAAGCCAATCTCCACACGTTTCTCTCTGGGTAAGTCAACACCTGCAATACGAGCCATTTATGTTTCCTCCATTTTCTTTGAGCCTGCATACGATTTCCTGCAGAATACTCATAATCTTGCAAACGATCTTATCCACAACCGGATAAATTCGCTTTTACTAATTGATTGGGGTAGGTTCTACCCAATCGGATCAGGTGCTCCGATCTATCCAAACACAATTGTTGGTATCAAAAAGTAATCTCCGATAGGCTCTTTCATCTATATTATAATCAGTACCGCTCTCTATAATAAACGTCCGGAAATTCACGACGCTTCCTGAATATATCATTGTATACAGGATACGAAAACGATATCTGCAGCCGCTCATAATACGAAAATTTCTTCGAAATTATCTTTGAAACTCCTCTAAAAGAACCCCGTCTAAAACCTGGAATATTCGGGATTAACCTTGTACCTGTTTGTGTTTCGGATTTTCACAGATCACTCTGATCTTTCCTTTTCTTTTAATGATCTTGCATTTTTCGCAAATCGGTTTTACTGATGATCTAACTTTCATCTCAAACCCTCCTTTCAAAAAAGACCGTTTCATATTATATCACCAAATCCTTTATTTGGCAAGACTAATTACAACTTCTTTCTAACAGTTCAGCTGTAAAACTGTTTGCAGGCCATGCATGGTTTCCCGCGCCCAAGACACTCAGCGCGAACCGTTATGCTTCATTACTTGTCACGCCAGATAATTCTTCCCTTTGAAAGATCATACGGTGATAATTCTAAAGTTACGCGGTCCCCCGGCAGAATTCGGATAAAATTCTGACGAAGCTTACCGCTTATATGTGCCAACACGACATGACCGTTCTCTAACTCAACCTGAAACATCGTATTGGGTAACTTTTCAATCACTGTTCCTTCGATTTCAATTACATCAGCCTTAGACATTTGCTTCCTCCTGATACATTTTAATTGTTCTCTTGATTTCCAGATCGCTGTAATCATCATTTGGCTTTTCCATCTTCATCCTCCTGATGATCTGAATATGCTTTTTGTTCTTCTTCTTGGGCGCTGCAGCAGTTCTTTTCCTGCCATCAGCTAAATATACATATTCACTGTCTTCCCCTGTTATGACATACAACTTTCTTTTGTCATGCCCTGCTTTAGATACAGCAAGCATTCCTGTCATGGCAGTCTCCATTATCTTACTCCTTACCACTTAAGCCAGCGTCAGTATTTCCGGCTCTCCGTCCGTAATCAGCACAGTATTCTCATAATGCGCCGAAAGGGAATGATCAAGGGAAATAACCGTCCAGCCATCTTCCAGCCATTTGACCTCCGCTGTGCCCATATTGACCATCGGTTCAATTGCCAGTGTCATACCCGGCCGCAGTTTCATGCCTCTTCTTCTCTGTGCGAAGTTCGGTATCTGCGGATCTTCATGCAGCCTCGTGCCGATGCCATGTCCTACCAGCGCTCTGACAATCCCGTATCCGAAAGAAGTGACATAAGCATCGATCGCATTGGAAATGTCAAAAAGACGGTTTCCTGCCCTGGCCATCTTAATGCCTTCAAAAAAGCTCTGCCTCGTCACGTCCATCAATCTCTGCACTTCTGCACTGACCTGACCCACCGCATGCGTTCTCGCCGCATCAGAATGATATCCCTTATAGATCAAACCGGTATCCAGACTGACAATGTCACCTTCCCGTATCATATGAGAATCCCTGGGAATCCCATGCACTACCTCCTCATTTACGGAAACACATACAGACGCCGGATAGCCCTGATAATGAAGAAAGTTTGGTGTGCATCCTCTCTCTCTGATCAACTTCTCACACATCCTGTCAATCTCTTTCGTAGATATACCTGGCCGGATCATTTTGCCAAGTTCCTCATGTACTTCCGCCAGCAGTCTGCCCGCTTCCCGCATACATGCTATTTCTCTCGGAGACTTTATTGTTACAGCCATCTTCTCTTCTCCATGATAACTTCCTCAATATCATTTTCTCAGATCTGTTTCGAACCGCTCAAGATTTCCACGATATCATGAAACACCTCCTGCATCTGCCTCGTGCCATCCACAGTCTTAAGGATACCTTTCTTATTGTAAAAATCAATCAGTGGCTGTGTCTGCTCATGATAGACATCCAGACGTTTACCAACTGTCTCCGGTCTGTCATCTTCCCGCAGAACCAACTCTTTCCCGCACACATCGCAGATTCCTTCTGTTTTTGGCCTGATATACTCAATATGGTAAGTCGCCCCACAGGAAACACAGGCACGCCTGCCGCCCATTCTTCTGATGATGTTCTCATCCGGCACATCCACATCGATTGCATGATCGATCCCGTCATTCAATTTTGCAAGCTCCCGGTCCAGTACCTCAGCCTGCGGGATATTTCTCGGAAAACCGTCCAGCACATAACCGTTACTGCAGTCTTCCTGCGCCACCCTGTCCAAAAGAATCTTTACCGTCAGTTCATCCGGCACGAGCAATCCCTGATCCATATATCCTTTTGCTTCCATACCAAGCGCTGTCCCGTTCTTAATATTGGCCCTGAAAATATCTCCTGTCGAAATATGCGGTATACTATATTTATCCGCGATCATTTTAGCCTGCGTTCCCTTGCCTGCCCCGGGAGCACCTAACATAATAATTTTCATACTTACTCCTCTTCACATCTTTTAAGAAAGGGACGTATCAGTCACACTGCTCGTCCCTTCCACCCCTGCATCGCATATCTTTCTCGATACAAATTGTTCTTACATATTTATATTCATTAGTCGTTCAAGAATCCTTTATAATTACGAACCAGCATCTGAGACTCAATCTGCTTGATCGTCTCAAGAACCACACTGACAATAATGATCAGGCTTGTTCCACTGAATGATACGCTTGCACCAAAAATACCATTGAAGAAATACGGTACAACACATACGATCGTAAGTCCGACTGCACCAATGAAGACAATATTGTTGAGCACTTTCGTAAGATATTCACTGGTAGGTTTGCCCGGTCTGATACCCGGTATAAAACCACCCTGTTTCTTCATATTCTCTGCAATCTCTATCGGATTGAAGGTGATGGATGTATAGAAATATGCAAACAGAATAACCATCGCAATATATACAACCAGACCAATGGAATAAACCGGACGTTCCGGGTTACACCAATAATTGGAATTCATTCCCATCATGATATGGCCCCATACACCTGAACCATCGATGTTGAACAAAGAGCTGGCAATACTCGGTATCTGCATCAGTGATGATGCAAAAATTACCGGGATAACTCCCGCCGTATTTACCTTAAGCGGAAGGTTCGTCGTCTGCCCGCCGACCATCTTTCTGCCCTGTACCTTCTTAGCGTACTGAACAGGAATCCTGCGCACACCGTCATTCAAAACAATAACCATAATTACCATCAACAGAATAACAGCAATGATGATGATCGCCGCTACTGCACCCTTGGCAACCGATCTGCCAATGACAAACTGCTGAAAAAGCTGTGTAATATCCTGCGGAACTGTCGACAGAATATTGATTGTCAACACGATGGAAATACCATTGCCAACACCATTTTCCGTGATCCGCTCTCCGATCCACATCAAGAACGCACTTCCTGCTGTCAAAGCCACAATTACTGTAATAACGTTAAATGCATTGTATGTCTGTAACAGTCCCTGCCGGCCAAACCCGATGGCCATAGCGCTGGACTCAATCAGGGCAAGAACCACTGTAACATATCTCGTGATGGACGCAATCTTCTTCCTTCCGTCAGCGCCGTCTCGCTGCATCTCCTCCAATTTGGGGATGGCGATGGTCATAAGCTGCATAATGATCGAAGATGTAATATACGGTGTAATGCTCAATGCCAGAATAGACATACGCAGGAACGAACCACCAGTAAAAGCATCAAGGAAATTGAAAGCATCACCTGCCGACGTCTGCTGTTCAAACCAGTTCGCAAAAAAGCCCGTGTTAATGCCGGGAACCGGCAGCTGTGATCCTAAGCGGATCACAACTAACATCAGAAACGTAAACAAAAGCTTCTTTCTGATCTCCTTGATTTTAAACGCATTCTTTAAGGTTGTTAACATTAAATCACCTCTGCTGTTCCACCAAGTGCCTCGATCTTTTCTTTAGCGGATGCACTGAAGGCACCTGCCTTCACATCGAGCTTCTTGGTAAGTTCTCCGTTTCCAAGAATCTTAACGCCATCACGCGGATGCTTAACGATTCCCTTCTCGATCAACGCATCGACATCGACGGTAGCGCCATTGTCAAATACTTCCAGTGCGCCTAAATTGATTGCCACGATCTCCTTAGAATTTCTGCATTTAAATCCTCTCTTGGGAAGACGTCTGTATAATGGCATCTGTCCACCTTCGAAGCCTGCTCTCGGTGCTCCGGAACGGGCCTTCTGGCCTTTGTGTCCCTTGCCGGCAGTCTTTCCATTGCCTGAGCCATGTCCACGGCCTCTTCTAAAATTATCACTATGCACTGACCCGGCAGCGGGTCTTAAATTTGATAATTCCATTCTGACACCTCCTTTATTTATACTTCTTCTACTTTTACCATATGTCTTACTCTCTGGATCTGGCCTCTGGTTGACGCATTATCCGGCAGTTCCACTGTCTGATTGAGTTTGCGGAGTCCCATAGCTTCGATTGTCGCTCTGCTCTTGGGTACCTGGCCAATGGTAGATTTCACCAAAGTAATTTTTAATTTCTTATCTGTTACCTTCTTTTCTGCCATCTCTTTTTCCTCCTAAATCTTCTAAAAAACTTCCAGCAGCTCAGGCGCGGACTTCATCCACAGCCTTGCCACGGTTCTTAGCTACTTCTTCAGGAGTCTTCAACTGGCTTAAACCTGCGATTGTAGCAAGTACAACGTTCTGCTTATTGTTGGAGCCTAAAGACTTCGTACGGATATTCTTGATCCCTGCAAGTTCACATACGATACGTGCAGGACCTCCTGCGATGATACCGGTACCTTCCGGAGCTCTCTTCAAAAGAACAGAAGCGGAACCGAATTTCCCGATGAAATCATGTGTGATACTGTTCTTCTCATCCAATGCAACGGGAACCAGGTTCTTGATCGCATCTTCCTTACCTTTACGAATTGCCTCAGGGATTTCAGTTGCCTTACCTAAGCCCGCACCAACATGGCCGTTGCCGTCACCGACTACTACCAGTGCCGTAAAACGCATGTTACGACCACCTTTAACAACCTTAGTAACACGCTTGATCGTTACTACTTTTTCAGTCAATTCCAACTGACTTACATCAATGATTGTACGTCTCATGTGATTTCCCTCTCCCTTCCTAGAATTCTAAGCCAGCTTCTCTGGCCGCGTCAGCTAATGCTGCAATCTTACCCTGGTATATAAAGCCGCCTCTGTCAAAGACAACCATCTTAATGCCTTTTTCAATTGCTCTCTTAGCGATTACTGTTCCTAAATATGCCGCTGCATCAACGTTATTGGTCTTTTCCAGTTCCGCTTTTACATCTTTCTCAAGAGTAGAAGCTGCAACTAAAGTATTTCCAACTGTATCGTCAATAATCTGAGCATACATATGATTGTTGCTTCTAAACACAGAAAGGCGAGGTCTCTCGGCCGTGCCGCTGAAACGGTTACGCACTCTGTTGTGTTTTTTTACACGAACTTTTTGTCTTGATTCTTTCTTAACCATTTTTACCCATGCTCCTTTCGATTATTTCTTACCAGTCTTACCAACTTTACGTCTAATTGTCTCATCAGCATACTTAATACCCTTACCTTTATAAGGCTCCGGTCTTCTCTTATCTCTGATTTCAGCCGCAAATTGACCAACTTTTTCTTTATCAATACCTTTAACGATGATCACGTTCTGTCCTTCCATGACAGTCTCGATCCCCTCGGGATCCGTCATCTCAACCGGATGAGAATATCCAAGGTTCAGTGTCAGAACCTTGCCGGACTTGGATGCCCTGTAACCAACACCGTTTACTTCCAGCTTCTTCTCATAACCGGACGTAACACCCACCACCATATTGTTGATCAGTGTTCTGGTCAGACCGTGGAAAGATCTCATCTTCTTCAGATCATTAGGTCTGGATACTACTACCTGATCGCCTTCAACTTTAATCTCCATCTCTGACGGAAGCACTCTCTCAAGTGTTCCCTTAGGACCTTTTACAGTCACTTTATTATTTTCTGCAACCTCCACAGTTACGCCTGCGGGAATCGCGATTGGCATTCTTCCTATACGTGACATGCCCGTACCTCCTGTTTTTATTGTGAAATCATATATTCTTACAATGCAATAACCATTTTAATGCGGTATTTTCTGATGCTCCGGAAATTCTTGTTGTTCGAGTTTGCGAAGCAAATCTCGCAGACTACTCGAAAATTTATCTGCTGCGCAGATTCGCCGCTTCGCGGCTACTGATTTTCTCGTTGTCAGTCGCATAAAATCAAATACTCGCTTCGCTCGTGCTTGATTTTATTGCTTCCTGCCATGTTACCAGACGAACGCCAGCACCTCACCGCCTACCTGCAGCTCTCTTGCCTTCTTATCGGTCACAACGCCTTGGTTGGTCGAGATGATCGCAATGCCCAGTCCGCCCAACACTCTCGGAAGCTCTTCCTTGCCGGCATATACACGAAGTCCCGGCTTGGAGATTCTCTTGATTCCGGATATGATCTTATCGTTCTTATCCTCGCCGTATTTCAGCGTAATATGGATCGTCTTGAAACTGCCGTTATCGATCATATCAAATTTCCTTATATATCCTTCGTCCAGAAGAATCTGTGCAATCGCAAGTTTCATTTTGGATGAGGGTACATCTACTGTATCATGCTTTGCAGTATTTGCATTACGGATTCTTGTAAGCATATCTGCAATAGGATCGCTCATTGTCATGATTTTTCCTCCTTATATCATAATTGCCTTTCTCAGCCATCTATCCTATTTCAATATACCGGAAGAATGTATCTGCATCCCTTCTCCGGTCCGTCAATACACCGAAGAACGGGTGCGTCAGCAGCATTCTTCCCAACGAAACACAGTCTACTCAGATGCGGTTCTTTCACACCTTAAGTAAAGCTTTTCGTTGTTTTACCAGCTTGCTTTCTTAACGCCAGGAATCTGACCTTTATATGCTAACTCACGGAAGCAAATTCTGCAAATTCCGTATTTTCTCAAATAAGCATGTGGACGACCACAAATTTTGCAACGGTTATATTCCCTTGTAGAGAATTTCGGTTTACGCTGCTGTTTGATCTTCATTGCTGTCTTAGCCATGAATTTTCCTCCTTTTATTTAGCAAATGGCATATTAAACAATCTCAACAACTCACGGGCCTCTTCGTCAGTCTTAGCCGTGGTAACGAAGATAACGTCCATACCTCTTACCTTGTCTACCTTGTCATACTCGATCTCCGGGAAGATGATCTGCTCCTTGATACCAAGTGCATAGTTACCTCTTCCGTCAAAGGAATTCGGATTCACACCTCTAAAGTCACGTACACGGGGAAGCGCAAGGTTTACAAGACGATCCATAAACTCATACATTTTGTCACCGCGCAGCGTTGTCTTACAGCCAATGGACTGTCCTTCTCTGATCTTGAAGTTAGCGACAGAATTCTTTGCCTTCGTAACGACAGCTTTCTGGCCGGTGATGGTTTCCATATCACTTACAGCCATTTCCAAAACCTTGGCATTTTCCTTCGCTTCGCCAACACCCATGTTGACTACGATCTTGTCAAGCTTCGGAACTTCCATAACATTTTTATATCCAAACTTTTTGACCATAGCATCTACGATCTCGTTTTTATACATCTCTTTCAGTCTACTACTCAACGTTTTAGACCTCCTTTCTTAGAATTAATCGATGATGTCACCTGTGGACTTGGCAAAACGTACCTTCTTGTCATTTTCAAACTTAAAGCCAATTCTTGTAGCCTTACCCTTGTGAACATACATTACGTTGGAAGCGTCGATGGGTGCTTCCTTCTGTACGATACCGCCATTCTGGTTTGCAGCAGAGGGCTTCTCATGCCTGGTAATCATGTTGACACCTTCCACCAGAACCTTTCCGTTCTTTCTGTCAACGGAAACCACTTTGCCTTCTTTGTCTTTATCCTTACCGGCGATCACCTTCACGGTATCACCCTTCTTAATCTTAAATGTTGACATACCGGCACCTCCTATAATACTTCCGGAGCCAGTGAAACAATTTTCATAAACTGTTTATCACGAAGCTCTCTCGCTACTGGCCCAAAAATACGGGTTCCTCTCGGAGTCTTATCATCCTTGATGATCACAGCAGCATTTTCGTCAAATCTGATATATGAACCATCCTTGCGGCGAGCGCCTTTTACACTGCGCACAACTACAGCTTTTACAACATCGCCTTTTTTTACAACGCCGCCTGGTGTTGCATCTTTGACCGTAGCAACGATCACATCACCAATACGCGCATATCTTCTTGTAGAACCACCCACAACTCTGATGCACAGGACCTCTTTCGCACCGGTGTTGTCAGCGACCTTAAGTCTGCTTTCCTGTTGAATCATGCTAATTTCTCCTTCTTTCCATATTTACCATAAAATCATTGATCACTCATACCGGGAATTTCCACCGGAAATTCTCACAAACGAAATCTGGATTTCAGTAAATCTTTCCGTCTTATTTTGCTCTCTCAACGATCTCAACAAGTCTCCATCTCTTATCCTTGGATAAAGGTCTGGTCTCCATTACTTTAACTGTATCACCGATGTTACACTCGTTGTTCTCATCATGTGCCTTCAATTTATATGTCTTCTTTACAATCTTATTGTAGAGCGGATGCTTAACATGGTTTTCAATTGCCACAACAATTGTCTTGTCCATCTTATTGCTGGTCACTTTACCAGTACGGGTTTTCCGTAAATTTCTCTCCACGATCGATTCTCCTTTCCTATGATTTCAGTAAGCTGAAATCGCAAGAATTGCTTTGCAATTCTTACAGCACTGTTGCCTAATTTATTGTTTTTGCTTTCTGCGTGATCACTGTCTGAATTCTGGCAATGTTCCTTCTGACATCCTTGATTCTTGCCGTGTTATCCAGCTGATTCGTCGCATTCTGGAATCTCAGGTTGAAAAGTTCTTTCTTCGCATCAACCAGCGCCTGCGCTAATTCTACATCTGACTTCTTATTTAAATCTTCTACAAACTTATTAGTTTTCATTAGATACACCGCCTTCCAAGTCTGCTTTAGAAACAATTTTACATTTACATGGAAGCTTATGTGTTGCCAGACGTAACGCTTCTTTCGCCACCTCTTCAGATACTCCTGCGATTTCGAACATTACGCGTCCGGGCTTAACAACCGCTACCCAGTATTCCAGGGTACCTTTACCGGAACCCATACGTGTTTCTGCCGGCTTTGCTGTTACAGGTTTGTCAGGGAAAATCTTGATCCAAACTTTACCGCCACGCTTCATGTAACGAGTCATAGCGATACGGGCAGCTTCGATTTGGCGGTTAGTGATCCAGTGGCTTGTTGTAGCTTGAAGACCGTATTCTCCGAAGTCTACTTGTTTTCCACCTTTAGCTTCACCGCGCATTTTCCCACGGAACTCACGACGGTGTTTCACACGTTTAGGTACTAACATTGGTTATTTACCTCCCTGAGTGTTTTTACGAGCTGGAAGAACTTCTCCACGGTAGATCCATACTTTAACACCAAGTTTACCGTAAGTTGTATCTGCTTCTTCCCAAGCGTAGTCGATATCTGCACGCAATGTGTGAAGTGGAACAGTTCCTTCAGAGTATCCTTCGCTACGAGCGATATCAGCACCGTTCAAACGTCCAGATACTTGAGTTTTAATTCCTTTAGCTCCAGCACGCATTGCACGTTGGATAGCTTGTTTTTGTGCACGACGGAAAGCAACACGTTGCTCCAATTGACGAGCAATTCCTTCACCAACAAGGTGTGCATCCAAATCAGGTTTTTTGATTTCGATGATGTTGATGTGAACTTGTTTTCCAGTCATTTTGTTCAATTTAGCACGTAGGGCATCAACGTTTGCTCCACCTTTACCGATAACCATACCTGGTTTTGCAGTGTGAAGAGAAACATTAACCTTGTTCACAGCACGTTCGATTTCGATTGTTGAAACAGCTGCGTCTGCTAATTCTTTTTGGATAAATTTGCGG
>OFGE01000404.1_pt1 | contig 48124 bp, 34 predicted proteins | sample 1521681 | NCBI WGS metagenome assembly OFGE01 (sample SAMEA3504093, study PRJEB24116) | mouse gut metagenome | biome: mouse gut; feature: mouse-associated habitat; material: faeces | place: Denmark | collected 2011
CTTCTGCTGTTCAAGAAGTTGGACTCACCCTTTTATGGTTTAGCGGACAGTAATATTTTTTTGTGAGTTTGCGGATGTGGTCAGCTACGCTTGCGTGACAGCCATGAGAATATCCAAAGCAGCACGATTGCGCCTACTACCGAAGTTATGAGACTGCCGATTATGCTGGTGGTGTGGATACCGAGGACATCGAAAAGCACGCCTCCGAGAATGCCGCCGACGACACCGATTATCAGGTTGAGTACGAGGCCGAAGCCTGAGCCGCCCGTGAATTTGCCGGCAAGGAAGCCGGCGGTGCAGCCGATGATTATGAACCAAAGGAATGACATAGGTAATTGAAGTTTTAGTTATGAAAATATGATTATTCCGGTGGAATAGGAGAGTGTATGATGCCGGAAGCGATGTCATAGACTACAGACGTGTTCTGCAGCCCGACAGTGTATTGTGCATTGTCACGCTCAAGACTGTACACTGATTTTAGTACACCGGTTTCTTCAAGGTATGCGTACAGGGGCAGTGGCAACTGGTCGAAAAGCAGCATTTGGGGGATAGTCTCGCCATATCCAGCGATAACCGTCCATTCGTATTCGGAGTTGAATGTGAGTCCCGGACCGTCCTTTATGCGCACGCGGTAGTCGCTTCCGGTTTTGTCGCATGAGGCAAGCTCGGAATTAGGATAGAAGCGGTTTATGAACTCGGCTATTTTCCCGGGCACTTCATTCCATACGTCTCCGTTGCTGCAAGCGCAGGATAGAAGAAGTGCGAGTGCTGCATAGAGTGAGTGAATTCGTAGGGCTTTCATTGTGTGTCGGTTAGGCTTTATTAACCAACACACGAAGCGAGGCAAGTGTTCACTTGCGCCAGAACGAAGGCGCAAACAGCAGCAGTACCGTGAAGATTTCCAGACGCCCTGTGAGCATGAGGAACGACAGAAGCCATTTTGCAGCGTCGGGGAGCATTTCGTAGGAACCGCCGTAACCGGTGATGCCGGCGCCGAGGCCGGTATTGCTCATGCATGAGAATGCAGAAAAGAATGCGTCAATGATGGGCACGCCCATCGCTGCCATTGCCGTGCCCCCTATGCTTATGAGAAGCATGTAGATGCACAGGAATGCTATGACTTTTCCCACTATGTCGTCGCTGACGACTTTGCCGTTGACACGCACCGACATTATGGCGTGGGGATATATGCAGCGGTAAAGTTCGTTACGGCAGTTTTTCACCAGGAACAGCAGACGGTCTATTTTCGCTCCTCCGCTTGTGGAGCCGGCGCATGCGCCGAACAGCATCAGCATGAACACGAGGGCGAGCACCAGCGGACCCCACTGCTCGAAGTTGGATGGCGTGAAACCTGTCGATGTCATTGTGGACACTATCTGGAACAAGGGGTCGATGGTAAGATCTTCCCATCCTTCGTAAGTGCCTTGTGTGGTTATTCCTATGACGAAAAGAATATACATCACAGCAATTAGCCCCACGTAGGTGCGGAACACGTCGTTGCGTCGCAGTGCGCCGAACTCGCCGCGCAAGCTGCGGTATATGAGCGAGAAATTTACGCCTCCTACGAACATGAATATAGTCAGCACCACTTTTACGTATATGGAATTGAATGCTGCGATGCCTTCGTTGCGTGTGGAATAACCGCCGGTGCTGATGGCTCCGAACGCATGGCACACGCTGTCGAAGAAATTCATGGGGCCGCTCCAAAGCAGAGCCACGAGCATTATTGTGAATGCGAAATATAACATCCACAATGCTTTGGCCGTCTGGCTTATGCGCGGTCTGAGTTTGTCATGGGTGATTCCTGTGACTTCGGCATTGAACATGAGCATCCCTCCGGAGGAGTTAAGCATCGGGATTACAGCCAAAGTGAACAGTATTATGCCCATTCCGCCGAGCCACTGCATGGTGGCGCGCCATATGTGTATGCCGTGGCTCATATGTGTGACGTCGAGCAGTACGCTTGCACCGGTGGTGGTGAATCCCGACATAGCCTCGAAAAAGGCGTCGCTTAAGCTGATAGGCATCTTGCAGAACATGAACGGCAGCATGCCGAATATGGAGAATACGACCCACACCATCGCTGTAAGCAGAAAGCCGTCGCGCTTGCTCATACTGTAGTGAGACGGGCGGATGTGGCGGCTGAGAACAAATCCCGTGGCTCCTGTTCCGGCAGCGGTCAATGCAAACGGCAGCCAGTCGCTTTCTCTGAAATAAAGGCATGTGCCCATGGGGATGAGCATGAACAGGGATTCAATCATCATAAGCCAGCCTGATACGCGTAGCAGCATGGGCAGGTTTATGAGACTGCGTTTTTTCTTGTGGTACATACGTGCGATGTCAGTTGAAAAGACGCTCTACTTTGTGGATGGCGCCTTGCAGGAAAAACACCAGCACGCGGTCGCCGGACTGCATGTGGGTGTTGCCGCTGACGAGCATGCCGCGGCCGTCGCGGATGAGTGCGGCCAGGGTCATGCTGCGCGGAAGGCGCAGGTCTTTTACGGGAGCTTCCGTGATGCGTGATTTTGGCTTTACTTCAAGTTCGGCCACTTCGGCGTCGGTGAGAGCGAGACATTTCGATGAAGACTCATCATCGTCAAGCATCAGCTGGAACGTGCTGCTGCTCGCAAGCAGTTTTTTGTTTATCACTTTTCCGATATTCATGCCTTCGGCAAGCGATATGAACTGAAGGTTCTCGACTTCGGCCATTGTGCGCTTTACACCAAGGTCTTTGGCGGCCATGCACGCGAGGATATTGGTTTCTGAACTTTGTGTCAGCGCCACGAATGCGTCGGCTGAGTCAAGCCCTGTTTCGGTCCACATTTCGGGGTCGCAGGCGTCTGCCATTATTATTTCCGCATCGGGGCATTTTGCGGGCAATGCGCGGCAGATGTCGGGGTCGCTTTCTATGATTTTGAATCTGAATTGTTCGTGGCCGAGATTATAAACTCTTATGGCTATTTTTCCACCGCCCATTATGACTACGCGTTTCACGCGGAAATCCGTCTTGCCTGTGATGCGCCGCAGCGTGTCGGCGTGTTCGCGTGTGAATGTGATGTAGAGAATGTCGCCTTCCTCCATGCGGTCGTCTCCGCGTGGGATTATGCTCTCGTTATGGCGCTTGATGGCGGCTACGTGAAACTCGTGGTTGGTGCTGGCAAACTCTTTCAACTGCATTCCTATGATGGGCGCTCCGGCGCGAAGACGCACGCCGGCAAGGATTATTTTGCCGTCGTGGAATTCAAACCAGTATCGTGTCCAAGGGTGTTTTAGGCCTGTGATGATTTCCTGAGCCGCGAGATATTCCGGATAGATTACACGGTCTACGCCCATTTGCTTCATGGGCTTGCGGTTTTCTGCCGCCATGTATCCGTAATGGCTTATTCGTGCCACGGTGGTGGCCGCTCCGAGTGTTTTGGCTATGGAGCATGCCACGATGTTGCTGGACTCGACAGGCATGACGGCTATGAAAAGGTCGCAGCCGTCGCGCAAGGCATTGCGCAGGTTGAGGAAAGAGGTGGGATTGCCGGCCATCGTCATTATATTGTAGCTGGCATCGAGCATTGCCAGTTTGTCGGCGTTTTCGTCTATCAGCAGGATGTCCTGCTCCTCGTTGCTGAGCAGCTTTGCAAGATGCGAGCCTACCTCTCCGGCCCCCGCTATTACTATTTTCATTCTTCGGGATGGATCTTTAAGGTTTCGGCAATTGCACGCTCGATGCCCGCAGCGTCGGTTCCGCACAGAGCAGCGAGTTCGGATGGAGTGCCTTGTGTAACGAATGCGTCAGGAAGTCCGACACGACGTACGGGCAGGGTGTAGTCATGGTCGGCGAGCCACTCTACGACAGCCGACCCCATGCCGCCTGAAGCAATACCGTCTTCCACTGTTATCACCGGCAGGCCTTTTTCTGCGACTTCGCGCATTATGGTTTCGTCGAGGGGCTTGGCAAATACCATGTCGTAATGGGCTATGCTGTGGCCGCGTACGGCAAGCGAGTCAATTGCACTTGCTGCCTCGTCGGCAACGGGGCCGATGGTGAGCACGCAAGCTTCGTGGCCGTCGCGCAGACGTTCGCCGCGTCCGATGGCCACGGGTTCCAAGGCGCACTCCCAATTGTCCGTCATGCGTCCTTTTCCGCGCGGGTAGCGGATGGCAATCGGGCCGTGTCCGTCAGCAGCTGCGGTGCACATGAGTTTCCGTAGCCAGTGTTCGTTGCGTGGAGAGGCAATGGTCATGTTGGGGACGCTGCGCAGATAGGCTATGTCAAAAGCGCCATGGTGGGTGGGGCCGTCTTCTCCGACTATGCCTGCACGGTCGATGCAGAATGTCACCGGCAGGTTGAGGAGTGCCACGTCGTGTATGATATGGTCGTAGGCCCGCTGAAGGAAACTGGAATAAATGGCGACAAACGGCTTCATCCCGTCTTTTGCAAGTCCTCCGGCAAATGTGACGGCATGCCCTTCGGATATGCCGACATCGAATACCCGTTCCGGCATTTCATGCTGCATTATGCTGACGGATGTGCCTGAGGCCATAGCTGCGGTGACGGCCACAATACGCCGGTCGCTGCGCGCAAGGCCGAGCAGAGTGTGGCCGAACACGTCCTGATATTTCATGCGTCCGTCTTTTGGCGCTTCTTCTTCGGCGCGCTTTCCTGTGGCAGGATCGAAACATCCGGGTGCATGCCATGCGGCAGGGTTGGCCTCGGCCGGTGCGTAGCCTTTTCCTTTGACGCTGCGCAGATGCAGTATGCGCGGGCCGTCCATGTCCTTTATGTCGTTGAGCACACGCACTATCGTGTTGATGTCGTTGCCGTCGAACGGCCCGAAATAGCGGATGTTCAATCCTTCGAATATGTTCTGGCTGCGTGTGAGCAACGATTTCAGGCTGTTGTTGAACCGCATTATGGCGCCTTTGCCGCGGTCGTCGACGAGATGCATTTTCCGCATTGTGCGGTACGCCTTGTAGCGGAAGTTGTTATATCGTTGCGATGTGTTGAGATGGGCAAAATAGGAGTGCAGAGATCCTACGTTATGATCGATGCTCATCTCGTTGTCGTTGAGGATTATGAGGAGGTTGTTGGAGGTGTTTGCGGCATTATTCAGCCCTTCGAATGCGAGGCCGCCGCTAATGGAGGCGTCGCCGATGACAGCCACTACATTGCGCCGCGGGTTTTCGCCTTTGAGCTGGCTTGCCATTGCCATGCCGAGTGCGGCGGATATGCTGTTGGATGCATGCCCGGCGCTGAATGTGTCGTAATCGCTTTCCGAAGGGTTGGGAAACCCGCTTATGCCTCCGAACTTGCGGTTGCCTTCCGCAAATGCTTTGCGGCGTCCAGTAAGCAGTTTGTGGGGATATGCCTGATGGCCTACGTCCCATACGATGCGGTCGTAAGGAGTGTTGAACACGTAGTGCAATGCCACAGTAAGCTCCACTGCCCCCATGCCGGAAGCGAAATGTCCCGGATTTGTGCTCAGCGAATCTATGAGGAATTTACGGATGTCGGTGCACAAAGCAGGCAGCTGCCCGGATGCAAGACGTCTTAGGTCGTCGGGCGAGTTTATGGAGGAGAGTATGCTTTTATGTTCGTTGTCTTCCATCGGCATTGAGACTCGAATTCTATTTGTCTTTGAAATATTTACGATAGAGGGGCACGAATATTATGATGCCCGATGCCGCTATTACGAAAGCGGTGTAGAGCGTGAATTTCGGGGTGCCGGCTATAATCAGCGCCACGAGCCCTAACCATAGCAGGAAGAGGAATGCCAGTCCGGCAGCGGTAAATTTGTTCATTCTCATACGATGCAAAATTAGTTATTTTTGGCAATAAAGAAAAATTTTAGTTGCGTTTGTCACAAAACAGCCGCCAGGAGAGTCTTGCAAACGTGAACAGAATAGAACAAATATTCACCAAAAATTTCATGCCTCTGTATCCGCGCATGTATGCCGCCGGTACTGCGCAATGTGGCTATTGAAATATCGGGCAAGCGCCAGCCGTTGGCTGAGCCGGATGCAGGTGGGGTGGAACGAATGAAAAGCAGGAGCCGGACGAGTTCTATGTGGCGTATGCGCGAGGCGAGATAGCCCATTCCGCTTATGTCGGGTATTCTAACTGATACCCATGAAACGCCCTAACAGTCTGTTGCGGAATGAGGCAGTGCCCAGCTGCATGTCGCGCGCCATGTCGTGCAGGCTTGACATCGTGTTTTGGACCATTGCATGTGCGTCTGCATATGCAATGATGTCGGACACGAGTTTATGTGTTCCTTTTTCGAAAGATTCTTTGAAATATATGTATTTTTCGCGTTCGAGGATATGGCGTAGTGTTTCGAGCATGACGCGCATTACATATTCTGCCCCGGGGTCGAATGATGCGAAATCCTTTATGGCGCGACGTACTAAGGTGATGCGTGATGTGGAACGGCCGTGTTTGCCACGCATCAGTTCCTTGTCGATTCGTGCGATGGTTTTCTCCATGAGTTTGTCCACATCTGGGTCGATGAAGAAATCGAAATACTCGCGCACTTCCTTGCGGGCTGCGTAGGCGTCGAGCACTATTTGTATGATTTGTTCGCGGGTCATTCCCGCGAACTCTTTTTTCAATGCGGCTTTGCTCATGGGCTTGTTCTCTTTTTTAGCCAGCTGAACATTTTTTTGTATGCTTTTTCGCGGGCAGCGGGCGCGGATAGAAACAGGTCGTGCATGCCGTCGGGGATTTCTGTCAATTCCACATCCTGTCCAAGTTTCGGGCCGTGTTTTTTCATGTGCTCTATGTTCAGCACTCCGTCGGCACTTTGAAATTGTGGAGTCCATCGGTCTCCATAGGCGGAACTGTCGGAGTGCATGAGCAATACGGGCACTTGTATGCGGCCTTTTCTTACACGTTTCTGTGCCCTGGTGATGGCTCCTATCCAGGATGCCTCTACTTTTCGAGGAACTATTGTTTTCCACCGGGTGTTGAAGTCCCATTCGCCATGTCTGCCGCGTAGCAGAGACTGTCCGTAAGGCGATTCGCCGCTGCCTTGAGATATTTTCATGCGTGGCGCTATTTTTCCGAGAAATCCGACAAACGGAGTGGCCACCTTACGCATGAAAGCGTTCATGTTCCAGTCGAGGAACGGACTGTTCAGGATGAGTGCCCGGACCATGGTGTCGGGATGCTCCGACATGTAGGCCGAAGATACGAGGCCGCCTGTCGAATGTCCCATCAGCACCACGTCTTTAATGCCGTCGTCGCGCATGGCCGCCATCGCGGAGTCGATGTCAGCGTAATATTCACTGATGTCACGCAGTTCGTACGGCTCCTGCCCGGGCTGGAGCGAACGTCCGTATTTTCGCAGGTCGACCGCATAAAAATGGTAGCAGGAGTCGGCTATGCGTTCGGCTTCTTCGTCTTGAAAAAAATAGTCGTTGTAGCCGTGGATGTACAGCACAGCGGTGCTGTCGCCGCAGTCGGAGCGGTGGCGGATTATCGTGGAACGTACATTTCCGGAATAGTCGTCGGGGTGCGTGACGCTACGCATTTCGAAGCCTTCGCCGAGCACCGAGTCGGGGTGCCATTCGGTTGCTACTGCGGCCGCCGCTCCACATAGGACTATGAGTAGGGTTGTAAAAAAACGGAAAATACGCATATGTTTTCAGTTTTTAATTGATGCGGCGAGTGCTTCGGCGCAGCGCATGCCGTCTATGGCGGCGCTTACTATGCCTCCGGCATAGCCGGCGCCTTCGCCGCACGGGAATAGGCCGGGGCGGGAGATGTGGGTGAGTGTTTCGGGGTCGCGGGGCACACGTACCGGTGCTGACGTACGCGTCTCCGCGCCTATGAGTGTGGCTTCCGGGGTGAGGAAGCCGCGGGCTTTGCGGCCGAACTCTAAGAAGCCGGCCTGTAGTCTGTATGCTATTGGGTTAGGCAGGAGCAGGTCGATGCGTGCCGGTATAAGCCCCGGAGCATAGCTGCTTGGCGGCAGATCGTGCGATGGCTTTGACGCCACGAAATCGGTCATGCGTTGTGCCGGTGCGCGCTGCGTGCATTCCGATGCCTCGAAGAAGCGTTTCTCGATGTCCGCCTGATAGTGCATCATCTTAAGAGCTCCGAAAGAGTCGTAGCTTTCCGGAAGGTCCTCCGGCAGGATTTCCACGACCATGCCGGAATTGGCCCATCGGGTGCCGCGGTTGCTTGGCGACATGCCGTTGACTACCAGTTGTCCCGGTTCGCTTGCTGCAGGAATGATGAATCCTCCCGGGCACATGCAGAAAGAATATACGGCGCGTCCGTCGACTCTCGTAAGCATGGTGTATTCCGCTGCGGGAAGCCAGCGTCCGCGTCCTTGTGGCGAGTGGTATTGTATGCGGTCGATGAGCGCCTGCGGGTGTTCGAGACGAACGCCCACGGCTATCCCCTTGGGTTGGATTTCCACGCCTGAATCATGAAGCATCCGGTATACATCGCGTGCGGAATGTCCGGTGGCAAGGATTATGGGGCCGCGCCATTCGTGGCCGTTATTGTCCTTTATGCCCGTGACAGAGCCTTCCGAATCAGTAATGAGGTTCTCAGCACGGGTGTTGAAATGGACTTCGCCGCCGCATCGCAGTATGGTGCCACGGATAGCTTTGATTACTTCAGGCAACTTGTCAGTACCGATGTGCGGATGTACGTCGATGAGAATATCTTCCGGAGCCCCGTGCTGGCACAGCCAGCGGAGAACGGTGTCTACCGGACCGCGTTTTTTGCTTCGTGTGTACAGCTTGCCATCGGAATAAGCCCCGGCGCCGCCTTCTCCGAAGCAGTAGTTGCTGTCGGGGTCGACTATGCCTTCGCGGCTTATGCGGGCCATGTCGCGTCTCCGCTCGTCCACATCCTTTCCGCGCTCAAGGAGCACAGGCCGCACGCCAAGTTCAATCAGCCGCAGTGCCGCGAACAGACCGGCCGGGCCGGCACCCACTATTATGGCTTGTGCCGTGTCGGGTGTCAATGAGGTGAATGGAGTAGGGGTATATAGCGTGGCGGCGGTGTCGATTTCATCAACGTGCACTGCCAGCGACAGGTTCACCAAGACGTGGCGTCGTCTTGCGTCAATGCTGCGTCGCAATATGTCGACTCGCTTGATGCGGGACACATCCATGCCGAGTTCCATGGCTGCCGCGCGCGGAAGCGCTTCGGGATTATAGGCTGTTTCAGGCGTTGCCTGCAGGTTTATTCTGTGTAGCATTGTTCGTAAGTTGGTGGCTGTATCGTCGGTTCATTACTATGAGCGTGGTGATGGCAGTGATGAAAGCAAGCATGTCACTTCCGGCCATCGAAGCCCATACGCCATTGATATTGAAAAATCTCGGCAGGAACCACAATAGAGGCAGCAAGAATATCAGTTGTCGCGTCAATGACAGGAATATTGATATTTTGGGTTTGCCGATGCTTTGGAAGTAGTTTTGGATTACGATTTGTATGCCCACCACCGGGTAGCATATAAAATAGATGCGGAATCCGTTTCTGGCGATGTCTATCATGCTTGTGTCTGTGGTGAACAGCGAACTTATTGTGTCGGGAAACAATTCGGTCACGGCCCAGCCTATTGCCGAGATGGCAAAGCCGCAAGCCATGCCGCGTTTGAGCGTGCCTGCAACGCGCGCATGGTTGCCTGCGCCATAGTTGTAGCCCAGTATGGGCTGCATGCCCTGCGTGACGCCGAACACGATCATGACGAAAAACATGGTGGTGCGGTTGATGATTCCGTAAGCGCCTACGGCCGTGTTGCCCATGTCGCCTGCGCAGTCGAGCAGGGATTTGTTCAGGAACACAACCACTACACATGCCGTGCAGTTCATGAGGAAAGGCGACATGCCTATGCCGTAGATTCTCTTTATCAGTGCCGGGACGAAGAAACGCTCCTTCCAGTTGATGTGTACGAAGCTTTTGTGGGACAGGAAGTGGGCCATTACCCAAACCAGCGCGCATGTTTGTCCGAGAATAGTGGCTGCCGCGGCTCCTGCTATGCCCCAGTGGAGTTTAAAGATGAAAATGGGTGCAGCCACGATGTTCACACCCACCGAAAGCAGTGCCGACACCATGGCTTTGCGGGGATAGCCGGTAGCACGCATTATATTGTTGAGGCCTATAAAGACATAGCTTATAGGCGTGCCGTAGAGTATCACTTTCATGAACTCGCGGGCATAAGGGATGGTTTCCTCCGTGGCTCCGAACAGATACAGTATGGGGTCAAGGAATATAAGCGTCAGACCGCCGAACACCACGGAGTGAATGATGCAAAGCAGCATCACGTTGTTCACGGTGTCGGTTGCACGCTCCATATTTTTCTGTCCGAGGAATATGGAACTTATGGTGGCGCCGCCTACGGCGACAAGCGTGCAGAATCCGATTACAAGATTCATCAGCGGGAACGTGATGGCAAGGCCGGATATGGCCATTGCTCCTACTCCGCGCCCGATGAATATGCTGTCTATTATGTTGTACAGCGAAGTGACAACACTTGCTATGATGGCGGGAAGTGAGTATTGCAGCAGCAGAGAGCCTATTGGCTTTGTGCCTAATGTGACGGGTGAGGAATTGTTGTTCTGCGAGGGACTCATTATTTATATTTATACAAATCAAAGGCATAAAATGTTTGCGGGCGGCGCAGGCGCCGCCCGCAAACAGCGGTGTCAGAATGCCTTGAAACTCATGTCGAGTCCTTTTACGCTATGGGTAAGGGCTCCGACACTTATGAAGTCGACTCCGGCTTCGCCATATTGCCGCAGCGTATCTATTGTGATGCCGCCGCTGGACTCTATTTCTATTGCCGGGGCTTTCTCGCGGATGAGGCGTACGGCCTCTACGGTGCGTTCGGGAGTGAAGTTGTCAAGCATTATGCGGTCTACTCCGGCTTCAATGGCTTGCATTATCTCCTCAGTGTTGCGCACTTCCTGTTCTATTTTCAAGTCCTTGCCGTTGGCTTCGCAATATGCTTTCGCTGCTGCCACGGCCTGCGGTATGCCACCTGCGAAATCCACGTGGTTGTCCTTGATAAGAATCATGTCGAAAAGACCTATGCGGTGGTTGTGCCCTCCGCCTATTTTTACAGCCATTTTTTCGAGCAGGCGCATGCCGGGTGTTGTCTTGCGGGTGTCAAGCACCTTAGCCGGCAGTCCTTCCAGTTTCTGCTGGTAGCGTGCGGTGGTTGTAGCTATGCCGCTCATGCGCTGCATTATGTTCAGCATTATGCGCTCGGTCTGTAGCAATGAGCGCACGCTGCCGGATACTTCAAAAGCTATGTCGCCCGGACGTACACGGGTGCCGTCGCCGATGTATTCGGTCATTTTAAGCGATGGGTCGAATTTCTCGAACACACGTCGGGCAATCTCAACACCGGCGAGAATGCCTTCCTCTTTTACGATGAGGCGCTGGCGCCCTTTTGCGTCGGCCGGAATTGTACTCAGTGTGGTATGGTCGCCGTCGCCCACGTCTTCGGCAAAAGCCAAAGTGAGCAGGTCGTCGATTAATTCATCGATACTTTTCATGTTTAATCTGATTATTATTGCTACTTTTGTGCAAAAGTACAAAATATTTTTCAATACGCGCATGAAAATACAATTGATGGTCACGGGACGCACCCGCGACACGGCGCTTCGCGAACTCACCGAACGATACACTTCCAGAGTGCAACGCTATGTGCCGTTTGAAATAGTGGAGCTGCCCGATGTCCGCACTACAAAATCGACTACCGAAGCGGCGCAGAAGCAGGCCGAAGGGATGCAGATGCTCAAGGCGGTCCAGCCGGGAGACTTCGTGGTGCTTCTTGATGAGCACGGAAAGCAGATGACATCGCGCGATTTTGCAGGTTTCATAGACCGAAAAATGTCGAGTCTTCCGCGCAACCTTATATTTGTGGTAGGCGGTCCTTATGGGTTCAGCGACGATGTGCGAAGTCGCGCCGATGGCCTGTTGGGGCTTTCTGCCATGACATTCAGCCACGAAATGGTGCGGCCGTTTTTTGTGGAGCAGATATACCGTGCGATGACTATACTGCGCGGGGAGCCATACCATCATGATTAATTAACGGAATATTATCCGATTAACATTTTTTCACTATAAAAACAGGTCTGAAAATTTGCGGGATTCGAAAAACGAGCGTAACTTTGCAGCGCAAATGGCGATTTAGTGTAGTGGCCTAGCACGCCACCCTCTCACGGTGGAGACCAGGGTTCGATTCCCTGATTCGCTACGAAAAAAGAGTTATCGATACTTTCGGTAACTCTTTTTTCGTTTGGAAAATCTTTCATGAAACTATTGGCCGTTCTTCAATTTAGTAGTATCTTTGTAAAAAAATGTATTATTCGGAATGCTTTTCAGGCTTATAAATAAAGTCAGGGACCGGTGGCTTCGAGCGTCGGATTGTCCTGTCAGGCATCTGCTTGGCTATATGGAGTCGCACGGAAAACTACGCGATGCCCAGTTGGAATCCATCAAGACTTATCTTTTTCTGAAAATAGCCTGTGAGAACAAGCCGTTGTGGAAACTTATGTACGATGGGCAGTTGAACTCTTTTTCGGAGCGTGAATTGGATGAGTTGCAGCTGAAATCGTCGACACGTGATTTCCTGAAATCCCATCCTGAGGCGCAAGCTTTATATGAGTATGCGACCTCAAAAGACGATAAAGGTGTGTCTGCCTCGCAGAAATTGGCAGAGGAAATAGAGAATGCCCCGGCTGTCATAGATTACGAATCAACTATAAAATCATTGTTTTACGGTGTGTCATATACTGATTATCTTTTCAGTTTACCGATGGGCGCCGGTAAAACATGGCTCATGGCATCCTTTATCTACCTTAATCTGTATTTTGCGGCTACGGAACCGGATAATGCGCTTTTTGCACGAAATTTTATAGTTCTTGCACCTGCGGGTTTGAAAACATCAATAATTCCGAGCTTGAAAAGCATACGTGAGTTCGACCCTACGCTTGTGTTGCCTGAACCCGCAGCTTCGCAGATACGTCTTAAGCTTAAATTCGAGATACTCGAGGATGACAACTCTGCCAAGGGGAGCAATATCACGAAAAATCCCAATGCTGTCAAAATACAAAGACACCAGCCTTTTGAAACTGCCGAGGGGCTTGTGGTTATAGCCAATGCCGAGAAGTTATATGACAGAATTGGCAAATCTTCCGATTATTATCCCGGTTTAGACTTTTTATTATCCGAGAAAGAGCGTACGGAATGGATGAAAGTACGCTTTGCAAATGAACTGCGTTCCATCATAGCCAAATTGCCCGGCTTGTGCATTATGATTGATGAGGTGCACCATGCGAGCGAACGTCAGTTGCTACGTAAAGTAGTGGAAGAATGGGTGGAGGAGGACACGTTCAATTCCGTTCTCGGTTTTTCCGGAACTCCGTTTCTTTCGTCTGCGGAAAAGGTGGAAATCAGCGACGCTCTGACTTTGAAAAATACCATGCTTGCCAATGTGGTGGTATATTATCCGCTTGTGAAGGCTGTCGGCAATTTTCTGAAATTGCCGGTGATAAAGGCTTCCGACCTTTCTTATGAGGATATTATCAACCATGGGGTGCGCGAGTTTCTGACACTGTACAAGGATGTGTCATATCCTGGAGTGGGGAGTGCAAAGATGGCCATCTATTGTGGAGGTATTGAAAAATTGGAGACGGTGGCGCTTCCGCTTGTGACATCCATCTGCGACCAATATGGCATTGACCCCAACGAAGCGATATTGAAATATTACAGGGATGGCAATAAAGGCGGCTACAAATGTCCGCCGGATTCGGAGACACGGTTTATGTCGCTTGATTCGGAAATATCTAAAGTGCGAATCATCCTTCTTGTATTCATAGGAAAGGAAGGCTGGAACTGCAAGAGTCTGACAAGCGTGATTCTTCCCGGAGAAAATTCTTCGCCGAAAAATATGGTTCTTCAGACAAGTTGCCGTTGCTTGCGTGAAGTCGTAAATGCAAAAGAAGAGCGTGCATTGATATGGCTGAACAAATTCAATGAAAAAAAACTTGACGAGCAACTCAAAAAAGAGCATCACACTTCTATCTCTGAAATACAAAAAGCGCCGGCAGGCAAAATAATGGTAGAGCGACATTCGCGACGCGATGTTGTGAATCTGCCCGATTTGTCATATATACAACTTCGTTTTTCTTACAATGCTGTGGAATGCAACGGGCCAGACACGGAAACGCGGTTGAAGGCTGTGCGTCCTGAAGAAATTGTGCGGCGTGTCATAAAACGAAAAAAAATTGGCGGGAAGGAGTATATAGAAGGGCAGAGTAAGGATTTTTCTGACATTGCAGTCGTCGAATTCAACCATTGGCTTAATATAATAAGTAAAGAGAGTTTCGGGTTGATTCCGGTATCGGAATTAAGAAAACATGTGCCGGTTCTGCGCAAACTTTTCGATAAAGTGTCTATGCGCGATAAAAACGGCTTGTGCATGCTTAATCCCAATATAAATCAAGAGCGGCTGCGTTCCGACATAAGAAAATGTTTTTCTTCCGAAACAAAGATTTCCTTTAAAAAGGAGGCGCTTGAACGAAGGGTCTCCCTGCTTAAAGAGGATAGTATTGCATTGCCTTATTTTGCGTCTCCGGAGCGGATTCTATGCCCGTCGGAAAAAGAAGTCGGAGAGATTCTCAAGGCTGATTCTCGTCAGGAAATACCTGCGGCTGTGGTTGCTGCCGTAGAGGCGTTACAAGCCCAGGGGCTTGTAGATGATGCAGAGGCGCTGCGTATGCGGTACTCAACTGAAAATCGACAGATAAATACACGCACTTATCACTATCGTCCGTATTCATTCGACAGTTCTTTTGAAAACTTATACTATCTGAATATATTGAGGGGGATGCTTTATAAATATGAAGATGTAGAGATTTATTTCAATGGCGATGATTCGTTGACTGAATTTTACATCGATTGCTACAAATTTGAAGGTGGATATTGGCGCAATATTGGAAGATATTATCCGGATTTTCTAATTTTAAAAAGAGATGAAGCAGAGGAAATCGGGAAAGTCATAATGGTGGAAACAAAAGGAGAAGTCTTTGAGGCCGATTTCAAGCCTAAGAAAGATTTTATGCCGGAATTCATTCATGTCAATAATAAGCTTGGAACCACCAGATTCGAATTCCTTTATATACCGGAAACAGACTTGGAGGATAAACGCTATAACAAGACCAAACAAAAAATCGAAAAATTCTTAAACAGCTGAAAAATGGCTATAAAATACGTTCCATATCCCCCTACAGTCCTTCATGGACAGGCTGTGCTTTCCAATTTCGAACGCACTCGCAAACAGTTGTACTATAAGGGCGACACAGATGTTGAAGGACGGATTTCGAGAGGAATGCCGCTTTATGAAGTGAAAAGAAAGGAAATTCATGGAGAGCCTTCCGATAATCTTGTAATACGTGGCGAATGTGTATCGGCATGCGCCTATCTTCGCCAGAACAATATTTCGGTCGATTTGGTGTATATCGATCCGCCTTTCGCAAGCGGTGCGGACTATGCTAAAAAAGTATACCTGCGACGCAACCCTAATGTACAGGGAGCAATAAAGAAGGCAGAAGCCATGCTTGACAACGCTGATATGCAGTTTTTGGAATCTAAAATGTATGGCGACATATGGGACAAGGAACGTTATCTCAACTGGATGTACGAGAATCTTATGGCTATAAAGTCGGTCATGAGTCCTACCGCCTCTATATACGTACATCTTGATTTCCACATCGGACACTATGTCAAGATTCTTATGGATGAGGTGTTCGGAGAAGGATGTTTCCGTAATGAAATCGTGTGGGCTTACCGAATACAAGGCATAAGCAAGGGTGCGTGGCCTAAAAAACACGACACCATATTTTATTACACATTAAACCCCGAAGAAGCCGTTTTTAATCCGGAAAAAGAGACTATAATCTATGAGAAACCATTCATTGATACGGAATGCACCTCTCCTGATATGTCTCGCATTTCAGATAAAGAACGTGATAAGATCTTTGATTCTATTAAAAACAATAGACCTCTGAAAGACTCCTTGAAAAAAATGTTGTTTAATACATATTCGACGGAAGTTTATGTCAGAGATGTATGGGATTGTGATTCAACGCGCCCATTAATAAGCGGTTCGTCTGAATACGTTAATTATAAGACCCAAAAGCCAGAAGGATTGCTTGCAAGAATAATAAACGCCAGCAGCAACAAAGGAATGGTTGTGGCGGATTTTTTCGGCGGAAGCGGAGTCGCAGCTGCAGTTGCCTCAAAACTTGGCCGTAAGTTCATACATGTGGATGTGAGCAACAACAGCGTGCAAACGGCCCGTGACCGTCTTGTGAAAGATGGAGTCTCATTTGTGAGCCTTGATGTATTGGACGGCGTGTCGCTGTATAGAAACCCGGTGCAAACGGATGAAATAATTCCTACTCTTATTGAAGGTCTTGTAAGAGATTCATCGTTGGGGGCTGTATGGACAGGAGTGATTAACGATTCAAAGTTCGGACGCATTCCTGTATACATACCAAAATTGCAGAACGGTGCTGAATCGAGGGTACTCTCTGTTGCCTTCTTGCAGAAACTGTTGTATGAAGAAGTGTCCCGTTTGGCAGGCTCATCCGTGAAAAAAATTATAATCTACTTTATAGACCGTGACTCTCCCGATGTCATTGACGAATGTATCAAGCAGCATAACAATACGTTGATTGAAATAGAATTCAGGGATTTGAAAGAGCTGCTTGATAAAATGACGGCAGAAGACGAGGCTCAACTTGAGGTTTCTGAAACCGGCGACGGCTTAATGACAAAATGGACGGTAGGGGTTGTTTCGTTTTTCAGCGACCGCGTGCGGCGTAAAATTGAAGAGTACAACCAAAAAGCGCTCTGCAACCCGAAGAAAACTTATCCTACCATAGCTCTGAGCGACGAGGGGCTCGAATCCATAGAGTGGCTGAGCCTTGACAGTACTACGGCCGAGCTGGACGCCGAGTGGCATTCGGATGCCGAAGTGAAGATAGAGAACGATAACTACATATCGATTAACGGTGTGAAAACCAAAAATATGTGGGACGGGACAATATCTTCGCACCAAAGGCCTTTGCGTATAAGAATCAGGAATATATGCGGCGATGAGTCGGTGTTTCCTATAACCTACTAAGAATAGAAGAATAACAGACAATGATTATAAACAGCGCGCGTTTTCTTATAAGCGCACCATCGGAAAGCAAATGCCCGACGGACGACAGGCATGAATATGCATTTATCGGCCGTTCCAATGTGGGCAAGTCTTCGCTAATCAACATGCTTTTGGGGCGTAAGGATTTGGCAAAGACATCGTCTACTCCCGGTAAAACCATGCTGATAAACCATTTCATAGTCAATGACGAATGGGCTTTGGTGGATTTGCCTGGATATGGATATGCCGCACGCAGCAAAGCCGACCGCGCGAAACTCGACAAGATGATAAAGGATTATATCCTGAACCGCCGGCAGATGACCAACCTTTTTCTGCTTGTGGATTCGCGCCATGCACCGCAGCGTATCGACATGGAGTTTATGGACTGGCTTGGGGAGAACGGAGTGCCGTTCAGCCTTGTGTTTACGAAACTCGACAAACTCAGTCCTACTGCTGCCAAGAAAGCTACCGAGGTGTATCTCTCGTCGCTTCTGGAGCGATGGGAGGAGCTTCCTCCTGTGTTCCGCACGTCGAGCGAGGACCGGCGTGGCCGTGATGCTATTCTGGATTATATTGACGAGATGAACAAACTGCCGTTGGAATAAAAACACATAAAACACATCATATCATGCTTCAGATAAGCGAAATTTTCAATGCAGCCGCAGTCTTGAAGGGTGTGGCGCGTAAAACATCACTTATTCCTGCGCCGAAAGTGAATCCTGATGCCGAGGTGTTCCTTAAAACAGAGAATCTACAGCTTACAGGGTCGTTTAAGCTGCGTGGGGCGTATTATAAGATTTCGCAGCTCAGCGACCAGGAGAAGGCAAAAGGCGTTATCGCATGCTCTGCCGGAAATCATGCGCAGGGTGTTGCTCTCGGCGCGCAGCGCAACGGCATTAATGCCGTGATATGCCTTCCTGCCGGTGCGCCGATTTCAAAAGTGGAAGCCACGCGCAGCTATGGCGCCGAAGTGTGTCTTGTGCCCGGAGTATATGACGACGCGTACGCCCGTGCTATCGAACTGCAGAAAGAGCATGGCTACACGTTTGTGCATCCGTTCGACGATCCTAAGGTGATAGCGGGGCAGGGCACAATCGGCCTTGAAGTGCTTGAGCAGATGCCGGATGTGGAAGCCGTGGTAGTGCCTATAGGCGGCGGTGGCCTTATTAGCGGCGTAGCTTTTGCCATCAAGACATTGCGTCCGGAAATCAAAGTCTATGGCGTGCAGTCTTCCGGTGCGCCTTCCATGGCTGCATCTTTGCAGGAAGGCCACATAGCACGGCTCGGCGAGGTAAGTACTATTGCCGACGGCATCGCCGTGAAGGAGCCAGGTGTGAACACATTCGAGATGTGCAACAGATACGTCGACGAAGTTGTGACCGTGAGCGACGATGAAATCGCGGCTGCAATACTCGCACTTATCGAGCAGCAGAAAATTGTGTCGGAGGGTGCGGGTGCAGTCTCCGTTGCTGCGGTGATGTACAATAAGGTGCCTGTAAAAGGAAAGAAAGTGGTGTGCCTTGTGAGCGGCGGCAATATTGATGTGAATACGCTTAGCCGTGTTATCACCCGTGGCCTGTCTAAAAGCGGCCGCAACTACACATTCTCCATAGACCTTGCCGATAAGCCCGGCCAGTTGTCGGGTGTGTGCAACGTGATAGCCGATGCCGGCGGCAACATCATATCCGTCAGCCATGAGCGCATCAACACAAGTGCCGAAATAAACGGTTGTACCATACGCATCGAACTTGAAACCCGCGATACGGCACATATCGCTTCCATCCGCGAGGCTCTTGCCGAAAAGGGCTATAAGGTGTTGAACTGATTTTAGAGGTTGTTTAATAATGCTTGTTAACGACAGGGTGGTGTATTATTAAACAACCTCTTATATACGCGAGCAGCGAGCAGCGAGCAGCGCGTCGGCAAGCGTAAGGCAGGCCATGGCTTCCACCACAGGCACTGCACGGGGCACGGCGCACACGTCGTGCCTTCCTTTTGCATCAAGAATGCAAGGGCTGCCTTTGAGATCGATAGTCTCCACCGGACGCATCATTGTGGCTATGGGCTTGAAGCAGACACGCATCGTGATGTCTTCGCCTGTGCTTATCCCCCCGAGTATTCCGCCACAACGGTTTTCGGAAGTGTGCAGGGCGGAATCGAGCCCGGTAGGGGTGTCGAGAGATTCCGAGCCATGGAGGCGCGCTGCATCTGTGCCGTCGCCGTATTCAAAACTTTTTGCGGCGTTTATACTCATCATGGCCGCCGCGAGCCTGGCCTGAAGTTTGCCGAATATAGGCTCTCCCAGTCCGGCGGGGCAGCCTGTGGCTATGCATGTCACTGCTCCGCCCACCGTGTCGCCGGCCGCGCGCGCGGCCTCAAGTTCGCGAAGCATGCCTTCGGGTGTGGTGGCTCTTCCTATCTGTGAGGCGACGGCTTTGACTTTTATGCCATAAACGGCAATGAATTGTGCGGCGATGGCGCCTGCGGCAACTGTTGCGGCCGTGGTGCGGGCACTTGCGCGGCCGCCGCCGCGATGGTCGCGCAGCCCGTATTTCAGCGTGTATGTAGCGTCGGCATGGCCGGGGCGGATTTTGTCGCGCATATTGTCGTAGTCGGTGCTGCGGGCGTCGCTGTTGTCGATGGTGAAAGCTATGGGGGTGCCTGTTGTTTTTCCCTCGAATATTCCGGAGTTTATTTTTATACGGTCGGGTTCGCGGCGCGTACTCGTACGCGGGTCTGTGCCCGGGCGCCGTCGGTCAAGCGCTTCCTGTATGGCTGTGAGGTCAAGAGTAAGGCCTGCCGGCATGCCGTCCACCACGCCTCCTATGGCCGGGCCATGGCTTTCGCCGAATGCCGTGAAGCGGAAAAAATGGCCGATGGTGTTCATTTTGTCAGGTCGGTTATGGTTGCTCCTATGTAATTTATCAGCGCTGTAGGCTCTATGGCTATCTGCATACCGCGCACTCCGGCACTTACGTATATTTTGTTGAAGTCTGTGGCTGTGGAATGGAAAAATGTAGGAAAAGTTTTTTTCATTCCTATGGGAGAACATCCACCCCGCACGTATCCGGTGGTGGGCAGTAGGTCTTTCATGGCAATTAAGTCAGCTTTTTTGTCGCCGGCAGCTTTTGCGGCTTTTTTAAGGTCTACCTCGCAATTCCCGGGCACTACGCACACGAAATATCCGCATCGTTCGCCTTTTAGCACAAGGGTCTTAAACACTCTGTTTATGTCTTCTCCAAGCTGTGAGGCCACATGGTCGGCTGCAAGATTGTCGGGGTCGACGGTGTAAGTTACCAGCTTGAAGTCTATGCCTGCGGTTTCAAGCAGTCTTGCCGCATTAGTTTTCGGTGTGTTTGCCATATCTAAACATATTCTTGAAGCAAAAATACGGAATTTGTGCGAAAAAATGAGTATCTTCGCGCAAAAATTGTATTTATATGGCAATAAGCACCCGTGAGCACCTTATAGATGTGGCACGTCAGCTCTTTTCGCGCAAAGGGGTTGAGGCCACTACCATGGGCGATATTGCCAATGCAAGCGAAAGAGGACGGCGCACGGTATACACTTATTTCCGTAATAAAAAAGAAGTATATGCCGCCGTGTTGCAGAGCGAGAGCGACACCCTTGTGAGGCGTCTTGAGGCAATTGTGAATTCAGATGAACCGGTGGAGGAGCGTTTGCGTGAGTTTCTGTCGGTGCGTCTTGTGCAGCGGCGCGAACAGAATTCGGCTGCGGTATCGCTGCGAGCCTTGTTCAAGCCCGATTTCCGCAGAATGAGCCGGGTGCGTGTGCTTGTGCGTGAGCGTGCGAAGTGCATGCTCCACGGATTGCTTGCCGAAGGTATTGACTCGGGGCGTTTCGAAGCATCACGCTGCGCGATGCTGGAAGGGTTTGCGCTTGACTGCATGCATGCCATGGACATTGCGGGTGCCGACACGGAGTCGGGCGGACTTGCGTTGTCGGCCGACTCTATGCTTGACTTTATTATATCCGACATTTGCAGATGCAAGGAATGATGGTGGGCAAAAAGAGTAGTTTGTTTGTCATTATTTCCAATGCGGAGAAAATAATTCGCTCGGTAACGTGTGTAAAACTTAAGATTTTCTTACATTTGCAGCATGTATAGACATCTTCTGACACGCATTGTGCTGCTTTGTGCCGCTGCGGCAACCGCTGTTGGCGCGCGCGGAGCCGTGCATGGTGCGCAGAAGCCCTTTACTATAGTAATTGACCCAGGGCACGGCGGCCGCGATTATGGATGCGTAGGAAAACTGACCAATGAAAAGACTATAGTGCTCGATGTGGCGAAACGTCTGGGTAAAATTCTTGAAGACGAGCATCCTGACATAAAACGCGTGTACACCCGCGACGACGATCGCTATCTGACTCTCCAGCAGCGTGCCGACGCAGCCAATAAGGCAGGTGGAGATTTGTTTGTGTCGATACACGTCAACAGCATCGACAAGCGTGCCCGCAACCGCACGACAATCCATGGAGCCAGTGTTTATACCCTCGGGTTGCACAAGAGCGAAAATAATCTTAACGTGGCCATGAGGGAAAATGCCGTCATGGAACTCGAACAGGATTATTCTGCAAAATATCAGGGATTTGATCCTAATTCGACCGAGAGCTACATAATTTTTGAGCTTAACCAGAACAGCCATGTGAGCAATAGCCTTGACATTGCATCGGCCATGCAGGATGAACTGATTTCAACCGCAGGACGTGCCGACAAGAATGTGCGCCAGGCAGGTTTTTGGGTGCTTTGGGCCGTGGCGATGCCGTCGGTGCTCGTGGAACTTGATTTTATATGCAATCCGTCGATAGAACGGTTCCTTAACACGAAAGACGGCCGGCAGAAATGTGCACGCGCACTTGCCAATGCCATTTCCGGCTATTATGTCCACCACCGCAGGGCTGTATCCGCCCGTGGTTCAGAGCCGGCGTCGGCCGGACATAAAGAGGGTAGTGCAGGTGAAGAAAATAAAGAAAGTCCGGAGCCTTCTGCACCGGTGCTGACATACCATGTGCAGTTCCTGACTTCATCGCGGCGTCTCTCCGAGAACGACAGGCGCATGAAAGGAGTAGGCGATGTGGACTGCTACGTGGAACACAAAACCTATAAATATTATTCCGGCACTTTTTCCACGCTCGCTGAGGCGAAAAAGCGCCTGGCTTCGGTGCGTAAAAAACACAGCGAGGCGTTTATTATAAAGATGCAGGATGGCAAACGAATTTGAAAAGATATAATGTTATGAAAAGTGCATTAAAAAAGGAACTCACGATAGGTGCCCTCGTCATTGTGGCTCTTGCAGTTCTTTTTATCGGTATTGATTTTCTTAAAGGCATAAATGTTTTTAAGGCTGCCAATTACTATTATGTGCAGTACACTAATGTGGAAGGTCTTGCCATTTCTGCACCTGTCAACCTTAACGGCTTCAAGGTGGGACAGGTGCGTGATATAAAATACGAGTTTGACAATCCCGGCCATGTGATGGTGGAACTGACTCTTGACAAGCAGTTGCAATTGCCGCAAGGCACTCAGGCCGTGCTCACCGCCGACCTTCTCGGCACCGCATCCATAGTACTGAGACCCGGGCATTCCGAGGCAAAGCATAAAGTGGGCGATACTATAGAAGGTGTTTCGGACAAAGGTCTTATGGGTAATGTCAGCGGCATGATGCCATCCATTGAAAGCATATTCCCGAAAATCGACACGCTTCTGACCAACCTTAACACCCTTACCGGTGATCCTGCTCTTACTGCATCAGTGAAGCGTCTTGACGACATCACCGCAAATCTGGAAAATGCTACACGGCAGATTACTGCTGTCATGGCTTCTTTGCCTCCCGTGACGAGTGATGTCAAGCGTATGACGTCGAATCTTGATTCTATAACAGGTGATGTGGCCGTACTCACTCAGCAGCTCAGGAATGTCCCTGTTGATTCCATCACGACAAATATTTCGGAGGCTATAGCCAATCTGAATGCTCTGAGCGAACAGCTTAAAAATCCCGACGGCTCGCTCGGAATGCTTATGAAAGATCCGGCATTGTATAACAACATTAATGCTACGGTTTCAAGCCTTGATTCTCTGTTCATCGATATCAAGCGCAATCCCAAGCGATACATTAGCATAAAGTTGCTCTAAGTCCTGGGTAGAATAAAGGCGTCCGGCGTCCTGCGGAATTAATCGCGGGGCGCCGGACGCCTTTAAAGATACAATTATGATACAAATGTTAAAAGCGAAAAGCATGCGACTTTGTATGTCGCTGTAATGCTTTATAAATAAGGATATTGTAGAAAAATCGTCAATTCCAAATTTTGAGGTGCTTGTTTTTTAGGAAAATTATTGTCAATTTTGCTATGCAATAGAAAAATAACAACTTCCAGCTCCCTTCTTTAAGCCAGGATGGAAAAAAATCATCAACAGCTATGGGAGGAATGTCGTCAGTTTATCAAAGACAATATTCCTCCTGCGCAGTACGACGCGTGGTTTCGCGACGTCGCTTCGCTCAGCTTCGACAACATGAATCTTACACTCATGGTGCCGTCGGCTTTTTTTGTGGAGCAGCTCGAAGAACGTTATTTGAAACTTATGGGTGCGGCCATACGTGGTGTGTATGGCAAAGGAGTTAAGCTGTATTACCACTTCAACCAGGTAAAAGATGAGCCGCGTACGGCAGTGAACATGCGTTCGTCCGAGCCTTCGTCGGCTATAATATCGGCCGGAATGAAGACGCAGCCATCCAATCCGTTTGCGTCCCAACCGATAGGAGACATAAACCCCCAGCTTAATCCGCGATATAACTTTGAAAATTACTGCTGCAGCCTGAGCAACAAGGTGGCCTGCGGAATCGGACAGACGATAGCCGACGATCCGAGCATCAAGACCTTTAACCCCTTGTTCATATTCGGGTCGACCGGCGTCGGAAAGACGCATCTTATACAAGCTGTAGGCATACGCATAAAGGAGCGCAACCCTCAGGCAAAGGTGCTGTATGTCACTGCCAGACTTTTTCAGAGCCAGTACACGACTGCCGAGGCAAAAGGCACTACTAACAGCTTTTTCCATTTCTACCAGAATATCGACACGCTTATAGTCGACGACATACAGGATTTGCGAGACAAGCCTTCGACGCAAAACACATTTTTCCACATTTTCAATCATCTGCACCAAAACGGAAAACAGATAATAATGTCGAGCGACTGTTCGCCAGCCGATATGGAAGGGTTTGAAGCGCGCCTGTTGTCTCGTTTCCGTTGGGGCATGAGTGTGAAATTGGAGGATCCTGACATGAATCTGCGCCGCGATGTGCTTGTTCAGCGTGCAGAGCAGGATGGACTCGAACTGCCGTCGGAAGTGATAGATTACATAGCCGCAAACGTGACGGACAGCATTCGCGAACTGGAAGGAATCGTCGTATCTTTAATAGGACGAGCTACGGTGCTGAATGTCGATATAGATCTTGATTTGGCTCGCAATGTGATAGCAAATGCCGTTCGTGTCAATCGAAAACAAGTGAATTTCGAGATGGTGGTTAATGCTGTATGTGCCCACTACAATGTAGATCCAGATCTTATATTTACCAAAAGCCGTAAGCGTGAAATAAGCGATGCCAGACAGATAGTGATGTTTTTGGCAAAAAAAATAATTAAAATGCCTCTTACTGCCATAGGCGCGCGTCTCGGCCGTACTCATGCCACGGTGCTTTACGCATGCAAGAATATAGAGGAGCGTATGCCTCTTGAAAAGCAGCTTTGTGACGACTTGCTGTCCATAGAGGCGGCTGTTTTGGAATAACTGCGTATTTCACACAGTCGTACTTTTTTTTAAACATATGGCATGGAGCCGAATGGGTAACTATTTGGTAGTCATGTCGTATTGTTTTTGTTTTGGAAAACTTTTCATTTTGTATAAATCTATTTGTTGGAAAATTTGTTTATGATAAATGATTTTCGCAACTTTGCAGTCAGCTAAAACAACGAATAACTTCAGACTATAACCAACATACTTTTCTCCGTATCGTGCAAGACCAAAATACATACACATTTGACGAGGCATACAATGCCACGCTTGAATATTTCGGTGGCGATGAATTGGCCGCCCGGGTGTGGGCAAGCAAATATGCCCTTAAAGATTCCTTCGGTAATATTTATGAGCGTACTCCTGACGACATGCACCGCCGCATAGCGTCTGAAATCGCCCGCATCGAGTCAAAGTACCCGAATCCTATGAGCGAGGCCGAAGTGTTCGGGCTGCTTAAGGACTTCCGTTACATTGTGCCGCAAGGCAGCCCGATGACGGGAATCGGCAACGATTATCAGGTTGGTTCTCTCAGTAATTGTTTTGTAATCGGTCTTGACGGAGCGCCCGATAGCTATGGCGGTGTAATACGAATCGACGAAGAACAGGTGCAGCTTATGAAGCGTAGAGGCGGAGTGGGGCATGACTTGTCGCATATCCGTCCCAAAGGCATGCCTGTGAAGAATTCGGCGCTTACAAGCACCGGATTAGTTCCTTTCATGGAACGCTACTCCAACAGCACCCGTGAAGTTGCACAGGACGGCCGCAGAGGAGCGCTTATGATGACAGTCAGCATAAAACATCCCGACAGTGAGGCTTTCATAGATGCCAAGATGACGGAAGGAAAAGTGACCGGGGCGAATGTAAGTGTGCGTATAGACGATGATTTCATGCGCGCTGTTGAAAGTGGAGAAAATTACATCCAGCAATATCCCATAGTGTCGTCAGATCCGATAGTTGTCAAAGAAATTGATGCTAAGGCCCTTTGGGCTAAGATTATACATAACGCATGGAAATCGGCCGAGCCCGGAGTGCTGTTTTGGGACACCATCACACGCGAGAGTGTGCCGGACTGCTATGCCGACCTTGGATTCCGTACTATTTCCACAAATCCGTGTGGAGAGATACCGCTCTGTCCCTACGACAGCTGCCGCCTGCTGGCTATAAATCTTTTCAGCTATGTGCGTAATCCGTTCACCCCGGAGGCCTCTTTCGATTTCGGCTTGTTTGCCGAGCATGTGGCAAAGGCTCAGCGAATAATGGACGATATTATCGATCTTGAGATGGAAAAAATCGACCGTATTCTGGAAAAGGTTGATTCTGATCCAGAGACGGAAGAAGTAAAAGCCGCCGAGCGCAATTTATGGCAGAAAATAAAGAGTAAGACATCAAAGGGGCGTCGCACGGGCGTAGGCACGACAGCCGAAGGCGACATGCTTGCGGCTCTCGGCTATCGCTACGGCACTCCGGAAGCCACCGATTTCAGCGAAAGCGTGCACAAAGCCCTCGCCATCGCTGCATATGGCTCAAGCGTAGATATGGCAGCAGAGCGCGGACCATTCGAAATATTCGATGCCGAGCGGGAGAAAAACAACCCGTTCATAGGGCGTCTGCGCGAGGCTTCTCCTGAGCTGTATGAGAAAATGCTGGCCCACGGGCGTAGGAATATTGCTTGTCTTACAATAGCACCCACCGGCACTACGAGTCTTATGACACGTACTACAAGCGGAATAGAGCCTGTGTTCATGCCGGTATACAAGCGTCGCCGCAAGGTGAATGCCAATGATGTTGATGTACGTGTGGATTATGTGGACGACTCTGGAGATGCCTTTGAGGAATTTGTAGTGTACCATCCCAAGTTTATCGACTGGATGCGCATCCACGGCATCGAGATTCGCTCAGACTATACACAGGACCAGTTGAACGAGCTGGTTGCCCAGTCGCCATATGCCGGCGCTACGAGCAACGATATTGACTGGTTGGAAAAAGTCAAGATGCAGGGCCGTATCCAGCGGTGGGTGGACCATAGCATTTCGGTGACGATAAACCTGCCGGCCACAGTCAGCGAGGAGCTTGTCAACAGACTGTACCTTGAAGCATGGCATGCAGGCTGCAAGGGCTGCACGGTTTATCGCGATGGCTCGCGTTCGGGAGTGCTTGTCGCTATGGAAAAAAAGGCTGCGGCAAAGGTCGAGCCTGAAATACCACATGTGGGCAAGCGTCCTATCGAATTGGAGGCAGATGTTGTGCGCTTCCAGAACAATAAAGAGAAATGGATTGCATTTATCGGTCTGCGCGACGGCATGCCGTATGAGATTTTCACAGGTCTGACCGATGATGAAGACGGAATATTCTGTCCCAAAAGTGTGTCGCATGGCAAAATTATCAAAGCGCTGGATGAGAACGGCAACAAACGCTACGATTTTCAATTCATAAACAAGCGTGGCTACAAGACCACAATAGAAGGCCTCAGCGAGAAATTCAACCCTGAATATTGGAACTATGCAAAGCTAATCTCAGGGGTGCTACGTTATGGTATGCCGGTAGATCAGGTGCTGAAACTTGTCGGCAGCCTCGAACTCGACTCCAAGAGCATAAACACATGGAAAATGGGAGTGGAGCGCGCTCTTAAAAAATATCTCCCTAACGGCACCAAGGCCAGCGGACAGACTTGCCCGAAATGCGGACAAGAAACGCTTATCTATCAGGAAGGCTGTCTTATCTGCACATCTTGTGGAACAAGCAAATGCGGATGAACACGCGGTTGTCTTAAAAAAACTTAAATGGGCGGGTTTCTCGCCCATTTTTTCTACTTTTACATGTAGAAACAAGATTATATCATAATTCAAAAATCAACATCCTAATAGCCATGATGCTTACATTGCACATAAATTACCGCACTCAGTGGGGTGAATGCCTCAAAGTGTGTGGTAACGCTCATGCTCTCGGCCAGGGACGCGAGAATTTTGCCGCTCCCATGGCAGCCGGAGAGGACGGCAAATGGACTCTGAATGCGGACATAGCCGAGACGGAATTTCCTCTTACGTATCATTACATTGTAGTTCGTGACGGCCATGTCGTACGGCGTGAATGGGGCGCAGAGCATCGTCTTGTCTCTGCACCGGGTCTCCATAGCTGCAGTGTGTTTGACCGCTGGAGCGATATGCCTTCCGACAAGCCTTTTTATTCTTCCGCTTTTACCCAGTGCGTGTGTAAGCGAGAAAGCGCCGATGCGGAGTTGCTCCCATGTGCCGGAAAACTTATGTTTGAAGTAGAGGCTCCCATGGTTGCGCCGGGACAGGTGCTTGCCGTCTGCGGTTCCACGCCGTCGCTCGGTGGCTGGAATCCGTCCCGTGCGATACTTATGAACGACGCTCTTTATCCACGATGGCGTGCGGTTGCCGAGGCTGGAGACATAACGGATGCCACAGAATATAAGTTCGTGGTTCTTGACAAATACGACGGGCATGTCGTTGCTTGGGAAAATGGCCCAAACCGTAGAGTGGGCGTTTCGCCGTCAATTGGTGAGGCGACTTTGCTTAGCGGGTTGCGAATCGACAATCCTTTCCATTGGAAGGGCGCTGGAGTGGCGATTCCTGTATTCGCACTGCGTAGCGAAGAAGACTTCGGAGTAGGAGATTTCTACGATTTGAAAAAGATGGTGGACTGGGCTGCTGCCACGGGACAGCGTTTCCTGCAGGTGCTGCCGATAAATGACACCACCATGACGCATACATGGACCGATTCGTATCCATACAATGCAAATTCTATATTTGCCCTGCATCCCATGTATCTGCGCCTTTCTGCGCTCGGCACGCTGGCCGACAAAGGACGTCGAGAACACTATGAACGCCTCAGACAAGAGCTTAACGCTCTTGAACAAATTGATTATGAACGCGTCAATCAGGCAAAAATCGCATTCTACCACGAGATTTTCGCTCAGGATGGAGCAAAAGTACTTGCATCCGACAGCTACAAGGCGTTTTATGCAGCCAATAGTTCGTGGCTATTGCCCTATGCTGCCTTCTGCGTGCTGCGCGACCGCTATTCCACTCCTGATTTCATACAATGGCCGAAGCATAGCCGCTATGATGCTGCAGAGATAGAAAAGTTTGTGAAGGATAATGCCGACGACATAAACTATGTCTGCTATCTTCAGTATCATCTTGACCGACAGATGCGCGAGGTTGCCGCTTATGCACGTGAGCATGGAGTGGCTATAAAGGGCGATATACCTATCGGAATCTCCCGTACAAGTGCCGATGCATGGCAGAGCCCGGAATTGTTCAATCTGGATTCGCAAGCCGGAGCTCCGCCGGACGATTTTTCTGTACTCGGACAGAATTGGGGACTTCCGACTTACAAATGGGACGTCATGGCCCGCGACGGATATGCGTGGTGGAAAGCCCGCTTCCGCAAGATGAGCGAATATTTCGACGCTTATCGCATAGATCATGTTCTTGGCTTCTTCCGCATATGGCAGATTCCGATGGATGCCGTGCATGGCCTTCTCGGCGTGTTCAATCCGGCTCTCCCGTTCTCGCCTGACGAGTTGCGTGGCAGTTATGATTTTTGGATTAATCCGGAATTGCATGCCCGTCCTTATATCATGGACTGGTTCATCGGCGACTACTTCGGAGAACTGACTGACTTTGTAAGAGAGCACTATCTTATCAGTGAAGGCGACGGACGCTATCGTCTGCGGCACGAGGTGGCGACACAACGCAAAGTGGTTGACTATTTCGCTACCATGCCGGACACTCCCGAAAATAAACGTATAAGCGATGGCCTGATGGGTCTGATAGACAATGTGCTCTTTATTGAAGACCCTGCGGAGCGCGGCAAATACCATCCGCGTATTTCGGCACAGCACAGCTATATCTACCGCTCGCTGAATGATTATGAAAAATGGTGTTTCAATCGTCTGTACAACGATTTCTTTTATCATCGTCATGATGCATTCTGGTACGACAAAGCAATGGCGAAACTGCCCCCGCTTATAGATGCTACCGATATGCTTGTGTGCGCCGAGGATTTAGGTATGATTCCGCATTGTGTTCCTTCTGTGATGCATGAACTGGAAATTCTTGCCCTTGAGATTCAGCGTATGCCGAAAGACCCCGCAACGGAGTTCGGCAATACGGCGGCATATCCCTATTATTCCGTGTGCACGACATCCACGCATGACATGGGAGGCATACGCCAGTGGTGGGAGGAAGACCGCGCGGCCACACAGCGTTTCTACAATGAAGTGCTGCATGAAAACGGCGGAGCGCCATTCTATGCCGAACCATGGATATGTCGTCGTATTATCGACTTGCATCTGCAATCTCCGTCGATGCTGTGCATTCTGCCTTTGCAGGACTGGCTGTCAATAGACGGCGATTTGCGTCGCAACGATCCGCGTGAGGAGCAGATAAACGTACCTGCAAATTCGCGGCATTATTGGCGGTACCGTATGCATCTTACTCTTGAGGATTTGCTCGGGAGCGATAGTTTCAACGAGATACTGCACAATGCCATAGCGCATAGCGGCAGATAAGCGTACAAAAGATATAAAGCCGCCGAATGATGAACAAGCATCATTCGGCGGCTTTTGTAAACCATATGTCCAAAACAAAAGAGCGCCGATTTGTCGGCGCTCTTTTGTTTAATTATTAAATCGTGGAGATATTCAGAAGGGAAGGGTGAAGTCGGCGAATTCAAGGTCTTTGGCTGCTTTGGAAGCGAGGCTGCTGTCCATGCGCACGGCCTGACGCAAATTGGTACTGAGCATCTGCTGGTTGTTGGTCCGTGCGCCGAGAATTGCCATCAGGTAGAATGTGTTTGCATCCGGATTGTTGATGGCGGCAAGTGTGCCTTTGGCTTTGGAATAGTCCTTGGTGAGTATCTGGGCCAGTGCAGCATTGTTGCTCTTGCTGTCGCCGAATGCGCGTGCGGCGGCTGCGTTGTCGCCCTGCTTGAGGTAATATACGCCAAGAGCTTCGTTGAGTTCGCTTACGCCGGCGGCAGAACCGAAGAGCTGGTTAGCTTTGCTGTAGTTCTTGTTGAGCATTTCAATGAGGCCGAGGTTCATCTGCGGTTCACCGTTGGCGGGCGCGAGGCGTGCCGCTTTATTGAAGTTTGCAGCAGCGTTTTTATAATCCTTGGCTACATATTGTGTCAGGCCAAGGTCGTTCCAGGTGCGGTAGTCTTCAGGATACAGCTCTGTGGCCTTTTTGTAGATGGCCATACGTCGTGCATTATCGTCGGTGAGGGTAGCTGCGTAAAGAATTTCGTCTACTTTGAGAGCCGAAGGATTGGAGTCGAAAAGGCTGTTGATTTCTTCATCGCTTTTGCCTATGACATTTACGCTTGCAGTGATGCGTGAATAGCGCAGTTGGGGGAGGATGTTGTCGGCAAGCTGTTCGAATACGTTGGAAAGGTTACGAATCTCGCGTTCGCGTTCTTCCGGGTCTTTGTACATGGAGAGGACGCTTAGAATCAGTTCTTTGTCCTGTATGTTGCTTTTCGACACAAGTTCTTGGAAACCTTCCCAGTCTTCGGCTGTGAACTGCGAAGTGAGTTCGCCGAATTCAGTGATTTTGTCTTTTTTGAGCTGGCCACGCAAGTAGCTGTCGGTGTTTTTCTCGCGGTTTTCTGCGAGGCGACGGTTGAGATCGTAGCCGCCGTCGGGCGATGCGTAGGAGGAAATGTTGATTTCTTCGATTTCGCGGTTTGCGGCGGCATTGGCTTCGCGGATTTCCTTTTGCAACTCAAGCATTGCGTCGGTTTTAAGCTCGCCTGCGCGTATGTTCGCCTGATTGATTAGGAACATGATGTCCGCAGCGTATTTTTCATTGATTATGCGCTGGAAGGCATCCTGGGCAAGAGCAGGTGTCACACCGGCGGCATCGGCCATGGCTGCTGTTGTGATAACGCCTTTGGCCACCTGTACTCGCGGAAGAACATATTGTTTGCCGCCTTGACGCACGTTGAATGCAAGTTCGAGCACGCTTTGAGCCATGTCGGGGGTGTAGTTGTAGCTCACAGGAATGGTGAGTGTGCCGCCATGTTCATAGTTTACGACGGGAGCGTTTCCGCGCACTTTCTCGCCTTGGAAACTATAGGCCTGTGAAGCTGTTTCGGTGCCGTTGTACACAAGATAGGGCGTAACGGTGACTTCGGCGTTCTTCACGAAGAACTTGGCCGGAACGCGGGCAGTGACCGTAGCGGGCACTTTTTCGCCCACTACTTCAAGCGGATTCGGGTTGACGGTGAAGTAGTCGGAGTTGAACTGACCGAGTTTTTTGCCGCACGACGAAAGTGCCAATACGGCGCCTGTAGCGGCAAGCACGCATAATTTGCGATTCATGTGAGTTGATATTAGGGTTGGTATGACGTATTGTTATATCGTGATGAATACTATTGCAAATATAACACTTTTGTGTCAAGTATAATCTTTTATTAGGATTTATTTAGAGATTATTTAAATAAAACATGTTTTTGCCGTATCTTTGCAGAAGAAACCTTATTAATTAAAGAGTACCTGAAATGAAATTGAAATCCGGCCTATGCGCGGTAGCCGCATGCATGGCTCTTGCTCCGGCGCTTAAGGCGCAAGACTTACTTTATTTGAACGAATTTCCGCTGTCGCAGGTTGAACTGTTGCCAGGTTCTGTATTCCGCCACGCCTGCGATCTTAATACCGAGGTGCTGTTGGCCTATGATACAGACCGCTTGCTTGCGCCTTATCTGAAAGAGGCCGGCCTTGAGCCTCGAGGCGAATTGTTCGGCAACTGGGAAGGGCTTGACGGCCATGTCGGCGGCCATTATCTTTCGGCTCTCGCAATGCATTATGCAGCCACAGGCCGTGAAGAGTTGAAACAGCGGCTGGACTATGCCGTAGCCGAATTGGCGCGTTGTGCCGAAGCGTCAAGCGACGGATATATAGGGGGTGTGCCAGGAAGTGCTGAAGTATGGGGTGAGATAAAACGCGGCAATGTGGCAATGGTATGGAAAAGATGGGTGCCGTGGTACAACGTGCACAAAACATACGCCGGCCTACGTGACGCATGGCTGTACGCCGGCAACGAACAGGCGCGCCGTCTGTTTCTCGGTTTGTGCGACTGGGGCGTGAATCTGACCGCCGGGCTGTCTGACGAGCAGATGGAGGCCATGCTTGACTGCGAGCACGGTGGTATGCCTGAAGTATATGCCGATGCCTATGCGATGACCGGTGACGAACGCTACCTGTATGCCGCACGGCGTTTCTCGCACCATAAAGTGCTGGACAGCCTTGCTGCAGGCGTAGACAATCTTGATAACATGCACGCCAACACCCAAGTGCCTAAATTTGTGGGATTTCAGCGTATAGCCGAACTTGGCGGCGGCGATGAATTCCGCCGTGCCGCAGATAACTTTTGGCATACAGTGGTGGAATCCCGCTCCATTTCAATAGGCGGAAACAGCCGTCGCGAGCATTTTCCCGCTGCCGACGATTACCTGAGCTATGTCACCGACCGCGAAGGCCCCGAATCGTGTAACACCAACAATATGCTGAAGCTTACAGAAGGACTTTTCCGCATGAAACCCGATGCAGCGTATGTTGATTTCTATGAGCGCGCGCTTTACAACCACATTCTTTCCACGCAGCATCCGGAGCATGGAGGATATGTATATTTTACTCCTGCGCGCCCCGGACACTATCGCGTGTATTCGCAGCCTAACAGCGCGATGTGGTGCTGTGTAGGGACAGGCATGGAGAACCATGGAAAATACGGGCAGTTCATCTACACGCACTCCGGCAACGACAGCATCTACGTGAATCTGTTCATAGCTTCAAGACTGAAGGCATCGGACATGGGTGTCACGCTCACGCAGGAAACGTCATTCCCTGACAGCGAGTCTACAAAACTCATTGTCAACCTCGACTCTCCCCGCAATTTCAGCCTCATGCTGCGCCATCCGGGATGGTGCTCAGGAATGAAAGTACGCGTAAACGGACAAGAATGCAAAGTAGGCACGGATGCGTCGGGATACGCGGTGGTGAACCGCCAATGGAATGACGGCGATGTAGTGGATGTTGATTTGCCGATGGAGTTCTCTATAGAACGTCTAAGGCATAAACCGGAATATATTTCACTTCTCAGAGGCCCCATCGTGCTTGGCGCCGAACTGAATAAAGAACATCTCGACGGACTTGTGGCAGACGACGCCCGTTGGGCTCATGTGGCCGGAGGCCCGCTGATGTCGGTGTTCGATACTCCGGTGGTGCTTGCCGACAGCGCCGCCCTGCTCGCTGCCATACAGCCGACTGAAAAACCGATGCACTATACTTTGCAAGGCGTGTTTGCCGAACCAGGGATGAAGATGGAACTGAAGCCTTTTGCCGCTATCCACGATTGCCGCTACATGATGTATTGGCTGTCTATGACGCCTGATGGATATGCCGCCCATCTCGATGCTATGAAACGCGACGAGGAACGCGTACTTGCTCTTGACCGACGCACGGTAGATGCGGTTAACACAGGAGAACAGCAGCCCGAAGCCGATCACTTCATGGTGGCCGAATCTTCGGGAAAAGGTGTGGCTTTCGGACAGCCTTTCCGTAATGCCTATGGCGGCAGTTTCTCTTATCGCATGCGTACTCAACGCAAGCCCGGTTTGAGCCTTATGGTGCGCTATTGGGGCAACCAGGCCGGCAACCGGCGCTTCGACATACTTGCCGACGGCGAGTTGGTGGCTACGGAAAACATCTCGGACCGCTGGCGTGAAGAACGTTTTGTCGACGTAGAATATGCATTGCCGGCGCATGTGTCTGAACGCGACAGTGTTGTCATAGCATTCCGTGCGCACAAAGGTAATACGGCCGGCGATGTGTTCCATGTACGTCTGATTCATCCCGAAAATAAATAAACACACTTTTACGTATGAAAAACATATCACGTATTATCTTGTCGGCCATGGTTTTGTGCTGTGCTCACTTTTCACATGCCGCCATTACTCTTAATTCGCTCATAGGGGATAATATGGTGCTGCAGCAGCAGGCCGAAGCCCGCCTTTGGGGCAATGCATCGCCTGGGTCAAAAGTGACGGTCACTCCGTCATGGGGTGATGCTGTGAGCGTACAGGCCGGAAAAGACGGTTCCTGGACGGCATCCGTAAAAACGCCTGCCGGAAGCTTCAAGCCTGAAACTATTGTGTTTTCCGATGATAACGGAGGCAGAATAGAAGTAGGGAATGTGCTTATAGGCGAAGTGTGGCTTGCTTCAGGCCAAAGCAATATGGAAATGCCGCTAAAGGGTTTTGGCGGATGTTGCGTACAGAATGGCATAGACGATGCCATCAATGCCAAAGAAATGACCGGTGTGCGCATGTATACTGTACCTCTGCGACAGAGTTACGAACCGCTTGACGAGTGCGGCAGCAGCTGGAAAACTACGGAAGATTACCGCGACGTAATGGACTTCAGTGCCACGGCATGGTATTTTGCAAAATCGCTTAGCCGCGCCCTTGACGTGCCGGTTGGCATAGTGTGCAGTGCATATGGGGGGTCTAAAGTGGAGAGCTGGATGCCAGCCGACATGCTTGAATCCTATAGTGATGTATCGCTTGAACCTGCCGATATTGAGGCAATAGAGCATTATCTTCGTCCTTTGCTGATGTACAACGCTATGTTCCGTCCGGTGCGGCGCTATACATACAAAGGCTTAATATGGTATCAGGGTTGTTCCAATGTAGGGCATCATGACACGTATGCGGAACGTCTTGCCGCGATGGTGGAGCGTTGGCGCACGGAGCTTGGCCTGGGCGAAATTCCGTTCTATTATGTGGAAATAGCCCCGTATGATTACGGCAGCGGCATGCGGGCCGATGGTGCTCGGTTGCGCGAAGCCCAGTTCAAGGCGCAGTCCATTATCCCCAACAGCGGCATGGTGTGCACCAACGATCTTGCAGAGCCTTTCGAACGTTACAATATCCATCCGCGACGCAAAGCCCCCGTCGGACAGCGCCTGAGCTATCTTGCCCTGCGTCGCACCTACGGCCACGATAATGTGTGTGACAGCGGCCCGGTATATAAAAGTTGGAAAGCCAAGGGGCGTGAAGCATGGGTGGAATTTGAGAATTTGCATATGGGTATATGTCGCAATTATATGCTGGAAGGTTTCGAACTGGCCGGTCCTGACAAGGTGTTCCACCCGGCCACAGGATGGCTGCACTGGCAGACCAATGAGCTTGTACTCACCGCCGACGGCGTGGACGAGCCGACGGCGGTGCGCTACGGATTCGGAGATTTCAAACCGGGCAATTTTATAGGAGGTAATGAGCAGCCGGCTGTCCCTTTCAGAACGGACGACTGGTAATTGCAGAATGTAAATGTAATAGAAAAATAGCAGGCGCGCGACCAATGCGTGCCTGCTATTTGTTATATATTTGTAAGTCCTATATACCTCCGCTCGGCAAAAACCAAATTAATTTGGTTTTGCACTCGACTTATCCGTATATTTGACTGCGTCCTATATACTCACGCTCGGCAAAACCCAAATAGAATTTGGTTTTGACTCAACTTATTCGTATATTTGCAACATGAACAAGCTGCTCAGGCACATACTCGCTGCCGCGCTGTGCGTGGCCTTTGCCGCCGGCGCCGCTTTCGGGCAGCGCCAGCGGAATTATATCTACCTTTTCGACTGCACACAGTCCATGCAGCAGTACGGCATTTGGGAGCCGGCCAAAACGGCGCTTCAGCGCACCATCGGGGTGCAGCGTCCGCAGCCCGACGCGCGTTTTGCCGTGATTCCGTTCCAGGGTTCGGTGCATCCGGCGTTTGAGTTCGGTTCGGAGGAGTACACCCGTCAGCTGCCCGAAATGCTCAAGGCTTTCGACGGGTATATCGGCACCCGCACGAACACCAACCTGTACGACGCCCTGCAGGCCGGCTTCGACCGTTGCATGCCGCAGATGGACAACCGCGTGTACCTGCTCACCGACGGCACCGACAACGTGCGCCGCACGCCGGCTGTGGTGGCGCTGATACGGAAGTGGTGCGCGTCGCACCGCAACACGCGCCTGTTCTACGTGACACTGGACGAGCACGCCATAGACCCCGACATACGTGCCGCTATCGACGAATGCGACGACGCCTTCATGGTGAACTGCCACGACGGCGTGATTCCGCAGATAGCCGACATAGCCCCGTCCGAAATATATGCCAACACGCTCGAGCTCGATGCCGTGCACGGCATAATGTTCAGCGAGCCCGGCCGCTACCCGCTCTCGCTGCGGTGCTCCGACGCTTTCTTTGTGCCTGAACTTGTGGGCGGCTGCGCCGAGGGGCAGCTGATGCGTGTGCGCCTGCGCCCCCGTGCCGCTATTGCGGCCGACAGCCTCAACCGCGCGCTTGATGCCGTGGCGGATGCCGACGGCGATTACACGTTCAGTTTCGATGTGGTGGCGCCCGATGCGTCGGCGCTCCGCATCGCCAATCCCACGGTGGAGGTGCGTATGAGCAACCGCCGCCAGCGCACTCTCTCCATAGCCCTCGACCCCATGGACGAGACCGTGCTGCGGCCCGGCGCCACGAGCTATCCGGCATTTCTTTTTTCGGCGGCTAAAAGCGCCGACACTATAGTTGTCGACCTCGCGCCGGAGTTCAATGCCGCCGCGATGGAATCGGGCAGCAGCGCCACTTTCAGACTGGACGCCGCCCATGGCGCGGAATGCGACTACACGTTGCTGTACAACGGCGTGCGTGTGGCTCCGGGCGAGGGGATATGCGTCCGCGCCGGAGAGCCTGCGCGGCTCGGAATAGTGTTCGGCGACGATGCCGCTACCGGCCGTCGCTACTTCACGCTGTCGTGCACAGGCACGCACGAGCTTGAGCGCCTCAACGGCATGCACGGTTCGAACGACGCCGGCTTCGACCTGCGCACCACATACGACCGCGACTGGAACCCGCTTGCCGTGTGGCTGTTTTGGATTCTCGTGGTGTTGCTTGCCGCGCTTGTGCTGTGGTTTGCGGTGTTGCGCCGCATCCTGTATCCGGTGTTTAAAATATCGGCGCTCGAATTTGCCGGTCCGGGCAGCTACTATGTGAGCAAGCGTGTGAAAGGCTACCGCATGGCGCGCTTCACATCGCGTGCCGAACGCCAGGGATTCCTCAGCCGCCTGTTCACCGGCCGCGTGCTCATCGTGCGCGACGATGTGTGGAGCCCTCCGCTCGCAATAGTGCCCGGCAACAAACGCACCGCCCGCGCACTGCCGCAGAAGGGATGGGATTTCGTGCCGTCGCGGACGCTCCGTAAATACGAAAGCTACGAACTCATCAACAGCGCGACCGGCGAGAAATCGCAACTGACGGTGAGCTGACCCGTACCGACCCCCATAAGAAAAACCGTAAAACCAACCATAAACACACACATTGCCATGGCTACCAAGATTCGCCGCTCGCTTTTTATAGGCCTCGGAGGCACGGGTATGAACGCCCTTCTCCATACAAAGAAAATGTATTACGACACCTATGGTGAAGTGCCCCCGATGATAGGCTTCCTGGGCCTTGACACCGACGGCGGTGTGTACAACCGCTCCATTCCTGCCGCCGACGGCACGCCGGTATCGCTCTCCACTTCGGAGCAGCTGCCCATCACGGTGGGCAGTCCGCAGCAGATATACCTGCGCAACCCCGAGAACTACGACTGGATGCCCGAGCCTAACGTGGGTGCGCTGTCGGCTCTCAACATCGGCGCCGGGCAGACACGCAGCAACGGGCGCTTTGCCGTGACGCTGCACAAGGACGACCTCGCCGGCCGCGTGCAGAACAAGATATTGCAGATAAACAACGCAGCCCATATCGACAATCCCGGCTACTCCCTGCTGTCCAACGACCTCGAGGTGCATGTGGTGTTCTCGCTGAGCGGCGGCACAGGTTGCGGCACATTCCTGAACGTGGCCTATCTGCTGCGCGAGCTTCTGCCCGATGCCAAGATTTCGGGCTATGCCGTGATGGCCGACGTGTTCCGTGCGATGATGCAGGGCGCGGGCGTGGTGCGTGTGCGCCCCAATGCCTTCGGTGCAATCATGGACCTGGACTTCCTCGCCCATCTCGACGCGGCGTCGGCTCCGGTCACGTTCAAATGGCTGCGCGACGCGCAGACCGTGCGCGAGCGTCCGTTCACGGCCCTCTACCTTATAGACAACCGCAACGCCAACGGCGACATGTTCAACGACGTCGACCAGCTGTGCGAAATGATTTCGCTTGCGCTCGTCACATCCACCGGCGAGCTGAGCGTGGCCGCTGCATCGGTGAGCGACAATGTGGCCAAGGTGATAGGCGACGGCTCCATGGACATCCGCAACAAGAAGGCATGGGCTGCGGGCTTCGGCGTGAGCGAAATCGTGTACAACGGCCGTGCGCTTGCCGAAATATACGAGCACAAGGCACGGATACAGCTCGTGAACCGCATGCTCAACGGCGGATGCGACGACCCCTCGGTGATAGCCAACGCATGGATCGACGATACGCGCATCCGCGAGAATCTCGGCAAGGACGACGTGATAGACTATTTCATGAAACCTACGCCGCAGTTCGACTTCACGGACATCGACAACCCCAACGCGCCTCTGCCCAATTGCGAGAAATATCTCAACAACCGCGCCGTGGACCCGCAGGAACAGCTCAATGAAAAACTCGACGCGCTGAAAACCCGCGTGCGCGCATCGCTGCGCGACCTCATCCGCGGCGTGCTCGACCGCGAGTGCGGTGTGTTCCTGGCGCAGAACGTGCTCGGCGCCATACGCACGCAGATAGACATGTGCAGCGCCGAGATGAAAGCCGAGACTCAGAATCTGAAAGCAGAGCTGCCACGCCGGCGTGCGGCCATGGAGACGGCGTGCAGCGAACTTGCCGACTGCATGGGCACATGGTTCAAGCGCGGCAAGAGCGAATACATGGAGGAGGTGTGCGGCACCGTGCGCAGACTCGCCGTGCTGATGCGCGAAATCAAGCGCCGCGAACTCGCCCGCGAGTTCTACGCCACGCTTGACAGCATGCTGGCCGAGAGCTACCGCCGCGTCGACATAATAGCTTCCAACCTCTCCGCTGTGCGCGAGCAGAGCAACCGCGCCGTCGAGGGCATACGCCAGACCATAGGCGCGGTGTCGTTCTTCCAGTTCGACCTCGCCGTGGGCGAAGTGGAGAAAGTGGCCTGCGACCCGTCGGACGTGAGTCTGAACGACTTTGTGCTGCGCGTGGTGAAGCCTATGGGGGGCGTGGCCGCAATTGCCGACATGACCATAGACGAGACCGCCGCCGCCATGGCCGGATATACGTCGGGACTGGCCGCTGTGGCCGGCTACGCCTCGCGCAGCGTGGACGACGTGATGCGCTCCATGCCCGAGACGGAACTGCGCCCGCTGCTCCAGCGCGCAATATCGAAGTCGCTGCCTCTGTTCACGTACAACTACCACGGCTATGACGCCGACGTGAAAGTGCCTCCGATGGACGCTTTCTACGTGGGTGTGGCCGACGACAAGACCACATGGCTGCGCCACGGCGACATGTTCCAGGAACTGGTGCCGAACGGCTCGAAAGTGGATTTTTCCGGCATTGGAATCAAAGACCGCGTGATTATCTACCGCCAGGTGGGTGTGCTGCCTGCGTTCACCATAAGCGCGCTCGACGTGTACAAGCCAGAGTATGACCGCTTCGAGACTGACAAGCCCGGCACATCGCACTGGGATGCCGGAGTGCGCGCGCGCATGGAGGCGGAGCGCTTCTCGCTCATGCCCACCGACGTGGTGAAGGAGCAGAATGTGCTGTCGATGTGGGTGATGGCGCTGCTCTACGGTCTCATAGGATATGCCGACGGGCATTACTCCATCAAGAGCCGCGGCCTCGGAGGCAAGCCTCTCGGCGGATTCAAGGTGGATATGGGCGCCACCCGCAAGGAGGCTTACGACTTTTTCCGCGCCAATGTGGACTTGCTGAAGCCCGAACTCGAGGCTCACATAGCCACGCTCGATGTGCCGGGACCCGACAATATGATACGCAAGACCAATGCCCGTGCCAAGGCGGAAGCTGCCGACGGCAGCTATCTCGGAGGCCTGTCGCTGTGCCCGATTCCGGCTTCCGACATAGAGTTCTATCCCGACGAGGCCGAGCTCCTTAACCGCGAAATGGAGTATATCCTCGGCATGTAGCGCCATGACCCCTGTAGCATTACTCTGGCAGGAGGGCGCTTTGGGCGCTCTCCGTGCCGATGTCGAGGCCCGCATGGCCGACGGCTTCGGCAGTTTGCTTTTCCGCAGCGCAGGCTGCGACCTGTGTCCCTCGCGTCTCCGTGAGCTCGGGGCGAGGCTTGCCTCGCTGTACACGGAGCTTATAAGGCTCGACGCCACCGACACCGTGCTGCACATCGCGCTTGTGCTGCCGCTGTGGGAGGACTCGGCGGCGGAGCGGGCGTGCGCGCTCATAGATGCTGCGGCGGAAAGCACACATGCCTTTACCGTCGACATTCTTGGCCTGCAGGGCGGCCTCGGGCCGGACGCAGGAACCGATGCCGGCGCTGACAGACGCGCGGCCGAAAGCGCCGTGCTGCGGGCTGTGGCCGAACGTTGCGCCCGGGCGCCGTTTCCGTGCCGCCTGAGTGTGACGGACAACTACAGCAGCACTGGTGCGTCGGCCGATTTCTCCGACCGTCTTCTGGCCAGATTCATATGTGCGCTGTTAGGGGTGATGATAGAAAATTTCGCCGACAGCTTCGCGAGGGTGATGCCTGATGCCGCCCGTCTGTCGGTGGTGGCTCCGGGCGTATCCTGCCTTGAACTGAGACGCGAACGCATGGCCGATTATCTGCTGAGCCGCGCGTTTGTGTCGGCGCTCGACGAGGCAGGTGTGATGCAGGAAACCGTGGACGCGCAGGGCGCGAGCGAGCGTGCGCAGGCCTGCCTGAAAGGCATAGACAATTTTTACCGCGAGTTCTACGACACGGAGGTGGAACCGCTCATAGCCCAGCGGCTGCCCGAGAGTGAAATCGCCGCGAGAGTGCGCAAGCCCCTCGATGCGGCCGTGGACGCGCTTGCCGCGCGCATCACCGCATTCATGGGCGACGCCTCTCTGTCGTTGTCTGAAAAGGAGGCTGTGTGGGCCTCGATGCTCGGGCTTGACAACGAGCGCCTGAAAGGCACGCTCTACAAGCAGGACTACCTGGTGTTTGACGACGGGTTCTCGCAGCCGGCCGCTCTCTATATCGACGCATTCAACAGCTATGACGCCGGCTCGGGGCTGCTGCCCATGCGTGGACAGTACCCGCCGCTGGCAAGCCGTGACGAGGACGACTCCCGCAACCACGAGGCTTTCGCTCCGCTTGCAAACATAAAGGCCATCAAGGCCGAGATGCTCGACATCACCGCCTATATGCGCGCCAAAGAGCAGGAAATAGACGCAATTCAGGACGCAGACGTGAAGGGCGACATGGCTCGCGGACATCTGTCGGAGGAAGGATTCGTGTTCGGAGGGGTGGTGCGGCGGCTCGAAAGCGGTATCGTTGAGGAGCCCCTGCAGGAAGTGTATGCTCCGGCGCCCGGACTGAAGCCGCTGCCGTCGGTGGACCTGCGCAGGTTTTTCTCGCCCGTGCGCGACCAGGGTCCTGTGGGCTCCTGCACGGCGTTTGCCGTGGCGGGAATGTACGAGGCCATCATGAACCGCAACAATCCCTCGCTCACCGTCAATGCCGACCTCAGCGAGCGGTTCATATTCTACCACACCAACATAAACAAGGGCAAAGGCGACGAAGGCAGCAGTTTTCACGACCAGCTGAATGTGATGGGTCGGTTCGGCATATGCGCCGAAGCGCTGTTTCCGTACACGCCCGAATGCATGGACGCCGCGCCTTCGGCGGCGGCCACGGCCGACGCGCTCAACCACCGCGTGACACTTGCGCGGCAGGTGCCTCTGCGCAGCGAGGGCAGCAAATACGACTGCGTGACGGCCAACCATGCCATGCTCACGTCGGCGCTCACCGAGGGCTATCCCGTGGGCATATCGCTGATGCTTTTCGACGATTTCGGCAGCCATCCGGGCGGCCATGTGCCGCGTCCGGCCGACGACGCCGTGGAGCATGGCGAACACGGCCATCACGCCATGGTGATAGTGGGGTATTCCGAGCGCGACAAATGCTACATAGTGCGCAACTCGTGGGGCGAGGATTTCGGCGACAAAGGCTACTGCTACATATCGGCGAGCTATATCGACGACCCTGCGCTCTGCCGCTTCGCGTGCGTGATAGCCGACACCACCGACGGGCCGGCCACCGGCGGCGCTGCCACATCCACTCCCGCGCTCGTGGCGCCTTTCGCCGGCACTGAAGCGCAGATAAAGGTAGCGTCGGCCACGAACGCTCTGGACGAGGCGCGCATACATCTGAAGTCGCTTGCCGACCTATACACGGAGCTGTACCGCTATTATGCCGACCTTCTGCAGCGCCTTTCGCAGCCGTTTGTGCGCAACGAGCTCCGGATGCTTTCCGAGCAGGCCTCCATGCTGCGTATCTCCGAACTCAAGGCGCGGCAGGCGCGGCTTGTGGCGGAAATGCCGCAGACGCTGCGCGCGGCATGCCGGGAATATGTCATGAATTGCCTGAAAGTAAGCGCGTTCGCACTTGGTGTTGCTGCTTTGGCCGGTCTGTGCAGCTATGTCGATGCTCCGGGCGACATGTGCTCGTGGGTCTGGCTCGCCGCGGTGCTGTCTGCGGTCGTGGCCATAGCTATGTGGGTGAACTACAAATGGTTCCGCCGGCGCCGCAGGCGTGAGTTGCAGGAAGAGATAGACGCCACGGCGGCCGCGCTCGGCCGCGAGGAGCGCAATCTGTTCGACATGCAGCTGCGTTTCCATGTGGCCGGCATGGCAATAGACTCGCTGCAGGCGCTTTCCACGTCGTTGCAGGCCGATTATCATCGTCTGGTAAGCTTCAACAACAATCTCCGCGGATGGCATGACGAGGATTCGCGCAAGGCGGCCGAACTCGACACGGACAGCGAGGCTATGTTTGTGAACCTTACCGACCGCGGGCTGCTCGACGCGTTTTTCGAACGCCACCGCCGCGATGTGTCGGGGCGTATCGACCTGCTCGGGGCATTTGCAGGCTTCACGTTGAACGCCGACGGCATGCAGCGGGTGCGCGTGGAGCTGGAGCAGGCCACCCGCAGCGCCATAGAGCCGCTTTTCGCCGATTTCAGCATGGCGGCCTACATCATGGGCACCCGCGTCTATCCCTATCTGCCCAGGCCGGAACTCGACACAATGCTCAAGCGCCTCAACCGCATGGCCAACGTGCTGACGCGCCACCGCTGCACCGACAGCTCGTATGTGTCGAAATATCTTATAGCCAAAGTGGACGCCGCGGAGCGCACGCGCTGGCTGGGGCTGTGTACCCCGCATTTCGCCTATCAGCCCATGACACTCGACAGCGCCGACGCCGACCGCCTGTCTATCCTACAGTTGAATCTTATCCCCGTTGACGACCTTGTATTATGAACCATACTGACCGTGAACTTGTGCAGCGCTGGATTTCCGGCATACCATATGAAGTGGCTTTCTGGAGAAGCTATTACGGCAACCGCCGCCGGCGCCGCGACCTGTTCGGGTGGTCGCTTTACGGCCGAGAGTGCGACACGGAAAACTTCGACATGCAGGCCTTCATGGCTTCCATGCGGCGTGAGGAGGCCGACCCTCTGGTGCTTGACGTGGGCTGCGCGCTGAGCTATGCTTTCGGCAACATCGCGGACGGAAAACCGATGCGCGTTGAATATGTCGACCCGCTGGCGCCGTTCTACAATGAAATTCTTGACCGCTACGGCATAGAGCGGCCGCGCATCTCGTTCGGCATGGCCGAAACGCTTTCGGCGTCCTATGCCGAAGGGAGCGTGTGTTTCGTGCACATCCGCAACGCGTTGGATCACAGCGCTGACCCTGCCACTGCCATCGTGGAGGCCATAAGGGTGCTGCGTAGGGGAGGCGTGCTGTACTGCAACCATTTCCGCAACGAGGCCGAGCGCGAGGGCTACAGGGGCTTCCATCAGTTCAACATAGACGAGGAAGACGGGCACATGATATTGTGGAACCGCAGTATGCGGGTGGATGTAAACCGCATGACGGAAGGTTTTGCGGAGGTGGAGGTGAGCCGTACCGCCGGAGGCAGAATCGTGGCTGTGCTGCGCAAGACCTCGGAAGTTCCACGTGGAACTTCCGGAGCGTCGGCCGGCGCCCGCGCTTCGGAGATGCTCATGGCCACGGTGTGCCATTTCCATTCCGCAGGCCGCTCGGCGGCCTACCAGTTCAAGCGGCTGTATTGCACGGCCGGCCACCGCATGATGCGTCTGATGCCATGGGCTGTGCTTTACAAGGTAAAGGCATGGGCCGGAAGGAAACAGAAATAATATGAATCACAGGAATGAACAATAAAAAGTCTTTCAGAAACGCAATGTGTGCATCTGCGGGCGCTCTGGCGGCCGCGATGCTGCTTTCATGTTCCGGCGGCAGCAGTGCGGCGGGGGCGGAACCGTTTTCAATAGGACAACTGGGCATAGACATGCCTGCGGGCAGCGCCCGAGAGTATTCCTACACGGACAAGCGCGGCGGATTCTATTACGGACGCGCCGGAGCCGACAGTGCCACTGACTGGCACGCGGGATGGAATGTGGACGCCAGGCGCATTTTCGCCGATTATGAGCTGCGCGTGGACGGCTCTCCGCTGGAGCGTGCCTCGGCCGTATGCGTGGTTTATCCCGACCGCCTTGTACGCCGTTTCGGCGCCGCTGTGGAGACGTTCTGCGTGCTCGACAGCCCGCGGGTGCTGTGGGTGGGCGTCGACAGCGTGCGCGGCAGCAGGATTTCGATAGCGCTCAAAGGCGGAAGCATAGCCGACGCGCGCTTCGACGGCGGCTCGGTGCTCTATGTGCCGAAGGAGTCGCCGGGACGCGTGGTGCGAGTGGCTCCGGCCGAGCCGGAGGGCATGGAGTTTGCCGGCGGGACGCTCTCCGCTCCCGCATCGGCGCGAGGATTCGTGATAGCATTGGGCTCCGAGCAGGAAAGCGCCGATGCCATAGATGGCTTCCGCCTGCACGGCAAAGAATGGATGGAGGCGCGCACGCGCCGCATGCAGGGGCTTCTCGACAGCAACCCGCTGCGCAGCAGCTCCGATTCGCTCGACAGGGCCATGGCGTGGCTGATGCTCACCAACGACGGGCTTGTGACGCGCCAGCACGGCGGGTGGGGGATGTATGCCGGCCTGCCGTGGTTCACTGACTTCTGGGGGCGCGACATGTTCATTTCCATGCCCGGAGCCGTGCTGTGCACGGGGCAGTTCACTGCGGCCCGCGACATACTCGCGTCGTTCGCCCGCTATCAGGACACGGATTCCGCGTCGTCCACCTACGGGCGTGTGCCGAACCGCCTGAATCTCGACGGCGTGCTCTACAACACGACCGACGGCACTCCGCGATTTGTGATGCAGGTGCGCGAATATCTGAAATATACGGGCGACACGGCGTTTGTGAAGGAAATATACCCTGCGGTGAAGACGGCTACGGATGCGTCGCTGCGCCTGTGCACCGACAACCGAGGCTATCTGACGCACGCCGACGCCGACACGTGGATGGACGCCAAGCGCCAGGGCAAATATCCCTGTTCGCCTCGCGGCGACCGCGCTGTCGACGTGCAGGCTCTGTGGTACGAGCAGCTGACGGCAGCCGCCGGACTTGCCCGCTACATGGGGCGTAAGGACGACGAACAGCGCTGGGCGACGGCTGCCGGGCGCCTGCGCGACAGCTTCAGGGAGGATTTCACGGATGCCGCCGCAGGCATGGTGTACGACCATCTCAACGCCGACGGCACGCCCGACATGCAGCTGCGCCCGAATGCCATATACGCTTTGGAAATGGTTGCCGACGACAGTGTGTGCATGCGGCAGACCCGCAGGACATGGGAGCGTCTTGTGTACCCGTGGGGAGTGGCGTCGCTCGATCAGGACGACCCGCAGTTCCACCCCTATCACGAGCAGTGGCACCGCTACCATAAGGACGACGCCTACCACAACGGCACCATATGGCTGTGGAACAACGGAATGGCCATGCAGCGCATGCTGGAGTACGGGCAGACTGAAACCGCCTATGCCCTGCTGCGCAACATGAACCGGCAGGCGCTTGCCGAAGGAGCCGCCGGCAGCCTTGCGGAGAACGCCGACGCGTGGCCTCTGCCCGGCCGCATGTGGGTGCGCCGCAGCGGCACATTCCTGCAGGCGTGGAGCAACAGCGAGCATCTGCGCGTGTGGCATGAATACTTCCTCGGTGTGCGCCCCGACATGCTTGCCGGCACGGTGACCGTGGCGCCGAGGCTGCCCGAGGAGATTACCCGCGTGGATACGCGCCTGAACATAGGCGACGGCACTCTTGACATGCAGATGCGGCGCGGCGACAGCGGCCGCACCACATACCGCTACACGCGCACAGGATCGTCTGTGAGGCTGCGGCTCGACATCGGATGCTATGCGCCGCTCGAGGTGGCGTTGCCGTCGGGAGCCAGCCTTGTGGCCGAAGACGACGGCGCAACCCTTACGGGACGCGTCGTGGATGCTTCAGGGAGTGTGGTGGATACATTCGCTGCCGGAACGGACGCTTTAAAGGCCGAACGCCAAAAAGCCGTCGACGCGTATTTCGCAGGCACGCGCTTCGCCGAGCCGTCGTACCGCGAGAATCTGCCCAGCATGTCGCGCTATTTCGACCCTCCGCTCGACTATCAGAGCGTGGAATGAGCCATCGCTAAACTGCTCAAAGACAAAGATTAAAGGTTCCTTTGATGTTTTTAACATCAAAGGAGCCTTTTGTTGTCAATAAAGATGTAATTTTGCAAAAATCCATGTTCCATTATAGCATTTATGTGCCCTTGCGGTGAAGCCGACTGTGGCGCGCTGCGCATATGTGGTGAAAGCCACGGCTGCATCGGGACGCTTTCCATATAGGAACCGCCGCTGACGCGGCTATGCATTTTGGCCGGACGCTCTTAGCCCCGGGCAATGACCGCTGACGCGGCCATTGCCCGGGGCTAAGAGTTTAGATGTTGTTTAATAATGCTTGTTAATGACAGGGAGGCGTCGCTAATTCCATTGTTGAC
>OFGE01000416.1_pt1 | contig 47610 bp, 36 predicted proteins | sample 1521681 | NCBI WGS metagenome assembly OFGE01 (sample SAMEA3504093, study PRJEB24116) | mouse gut metagenome | biome: mouse gut; feature: mouse-associated habitat; material: faeces | place: Denmark | collected 2011
GCTTATGGGGTCAAATCAACCTGGCCGCAGGGGTCATCCGCGCCTGGGTTTTCCACCGTTTACCTTAGAGGAAAGAGACCTTGTTATAGTAGCCATATTGAGAGAGGTTTTGAAGATTATAGCAAGGCAACAGTATATTGAGCATATTCAGATATTTATCGGCATTTATCGGCAAGGGGATGATAATTAAGATTGTGTCTATTGCATTCGAGGCAGAAAATCGTTAATTTTGCATAGTCGAAAGAAGGGTGCAAATCTTGATGGAGACAGCCGGATTGCGTAGGCATTCCGGAGCGCATAGCAAGGCAATGAAGAATGATGAAGCGAATGGGTGTACGGGATGTGCCCATTTCACAAATTTCATCAACCAATCTACTGAATATCACCTGCTTTACTCTAATATCACAGTACAAGTGGGACCGCTCACAGCGAAAGCAAAATGAATAAAAGTTCTGGAAATCAGCGATTTTCAGAACTTTTATTTTTCGTTTACCACGGCAAAATCCGACAAAATAATTATTCGAAAATTTGGTTTATATTATAAACTGTTTTAACTTTGCAACTGATATAAGAAGAGAGCGATAACGGAAGAGTTTGCTCTTTCTTTTTCAAAGTATAGTTTATGATGCAAACTGTTTTATAAATCTTTATAAATCTTGATATAACTTCGATTATGGAAGAAAGAAAAATTACTGAAGCCGAGAGCATCGAAATCATAACTTCGATGATTTCACGCACAAAAGAGCGTCTCGAGAAAGGCTATGGGGACATCCTCCTCATGTGGGGATACTTAACCGTTGCCGTAACGGCACTTATATGGGTGCTTCTTGTGACAACCAATAATCCTGCCGTAAACTGGCTGTGGTTTCTCATCGGGCTAATAGGCGGCATCTCCTCTCCAATTATGGCTAAGAGAAAGCGCATGGAAACAGGAGCAATGAGCTATACTGACCGACTGACTTCAAATATGTGGTCTGTTGTAGGGTTTACAGCTATCGCTTCTGCCATTTTATGTCTTGGTTTTCTTTTTATCGGCAAAGATTCATGGAGCATGATGTTCGCTTTTGCTCTTATTATCGTCCCTATGGCTGAAATCATGCAAGGATTGGTAATCAAAGAAAATTCTCTCATTGCCGGTGGCAGTATCGGACTTTTAATCGGGCTTTTCATTATGTGTTGTATCTCGGCGCATGTACCACTTATGGTGACTTGGTTTATGCCGCTTTTCATCATGGCTTTCGCGGCAATGATGATTGTTCCCGGGCACATACTTAATTCAAAGGCAAAACGAGAATCATGAGAGAGCTGAATCCATTACTGCATTCTCAGTTGAGATTGGGTGTAATGTCGATTCTCATGAATGTAGAGGAAGCTGATTTCGTCTATCTTAGAGAGAAAACTGAATCGACAGCCGGAAATCTAAGTGTGCAGCTCGACAAACTCTCTGCTGCCGGATATATCTCCGTTGAAAAAAGATTTGTCGGAAAGAAGACACGAACAACAGCCCGGATAACCGAAAAAGGGCGCAATGCCTTTGTAGAATATGTTGATGCACTGAAACAATACATTTCTATGCAATAGAAGTAAAAACAAAGGTAAAAGCGAAGTGCATCCCAACGCAAGTTAAACAACTCTCAAATAATGAATCAATAAGTAACGTAAAAAAATGAAAAGATTATTATTCATCTTCGCATTGATGGCGATATGTGTCAGTGCGAAGGCCGAGACTCTGGCTTATACAATCATCTTGAGGGAGTTGCCTTATATAGAAGGCACTATCTATATTTCTGCGACTTGTGGAGATAAAGAACTTCTCAAAGTCGCAATCGGGGTAGAAGAAGATACGGTCGCAATCCCAGTTGATTTATCAGAGTCAATCGGTGAGGAGGTATCGATTCGAGCCTTTCAGGATCTCGATGAGGACAAACAGCTTAAATTTGACAGTTACGGTCGCCCAGCGGAGCCATTTCTGCAAACTAAGCTCATTCCTCAAAAAGAACACACAAACTACAACTTTAAACTGTCAGTATTGCAATAGATAATTCATCATACGATAAGGACGAGCAACACTGACCGTGATGTCGGGATTGATTGTCATACTAATGAATGGATTAATTCTCTGATAGGTTGAAATAGAGGAAGGTCTCGTATATGGACAGTTTTGTCTTATCCTGATTCTGTTTCTCAATATCAATCACTGTTCGCAGGAGATTCTTTCCCCACTTCACAAGATTCAGTACGGTGCTTTCATGTTTCTTCAGATAATGTTGCAGAGCGGCGTTATTAGGCTCATGTATGTCTATATCCTTTGGCGAGATGAATGCAGACAGTGATGAATCATTCTCATCCTCGTGGAACTCATGGATATGATAAAATCCCTTTATTATGTGATAGACTGCTTCCGGGAAAGTGGAATCATCGAACCTGAATCCGTTATCCGATAATCTCTTCGGTACGTATGAATACTTCACCATGCCGTTATGGCTGGAGTCCTCATACTTCAAAGTGATGAAGTGATTGAAAATATCGGAATCATTTTCATCCTGTACGGAAATGGCTATGTCCTTGCCCTGCACAGATACCTCAATATTCAGAGGAGATTCCTGCATATCGGAGATATTCATTCGTCGTTTGCCAGAGGTTTTGGGCGCATCGAATGCAATCGAGAGATGATTCACTGTTGGAATCCATAAGATCACATAGCATTTTTCCATCTTGGATAGTCCGATAGATTTTAGGAAGTTTACAATAAGCCTTAAGATCAGAGTTAAGACCGACACGAAAGCGGACGGGAGTCTTGCCCATCCTCTGCAAATGTTGATTACCAAATTATTCGTTGATCAATTGAAGCTCCCTGACGTAGCCACGACCTAACTCCGAGATACGCCATGTCTTATCTGAACGAGTATATCCACAGATGATAAATCCGACTGAGATGAATTCGGAGATGAGAGAGTCTCCGATTTTATCGCGAAGATCCTTTATGTATCCTCGCCCATCCATATAAATACTTATAAGGGCATTTTTCTGTTTTTCAGTCATTTCTCATTGGGTGCCTTTGGATTGTCTGTTTATGAGTGTGGCACATGACACTCAAGAAACGGGGGTCTCTTGAAGCCATTATTACTATATAATGATGTTCTGCCCATAATTGTTGCACGCAAAGATAATGCTTTTCGGCGACAAGGCAAAGGAAATACTGAAAAAAGTGCTGATGTAGAGCATGGAAAGACATGTAATAATACGCGATAGTTGCGATTCTGACATAAACCTGACATAAAGGTACGAACAGACTGCGGAGGCATTCCGAAGCGCATGGCGAAGCGATGAAAAATGATGAAGCGAAGACTTACACGTAGACTTACATATAGATTTCCGGCGATTTTCAGGGTCAGAGCGTTTATATGTCAGAAAGAATCGCTATATTTGCAGTATATCATGTCAAAGATGTTTATTCGATTAAGGCAATGGCTCGGCAAGCTGTCGTTCCGTACGGGCATAATAGTGGCGGCGCTATGTGTGATCTGCTATATAGTTTCGTTTACCCAGATGCTTCTTCCCATGTCGGCAACAGTTAAAGGTGTGTTATGGACGGTGTTTTTCGGACTTGCCAAAACATTCCAGTATACAGCTCTTCTCATTCTGGGAACTGCAGGTATGACACGTGTCAAAGCCATGTTCAAATGGCAAAAATGAGTCGGACTGCCGTTAATAAATACGAACCGGGGTTCATACACTTTTCCGGATACCTCCTTTTGTAGTAACTTTATGGAACCCAAGGATAATTTCGTAATTGTCAAGGTCAATAATAACAGGAAACAATATCTTCCTCTGCTTCTGACAGGCGACGAATCGGAATCAATGATTGACCGATACATTGACAGCGGCATTCTTTATGTCGGTTTCCTTAACGATGATCCAATGGCAGTTTGCGTAGTCGTCAGACTTGACCCTGACACTGTCGAAATCAAGAATCTTGCCGTCGTTGCCGGATACAGATGTCAGGGCTATGGAGGCAGGATGCTTAAACATGTCGAGCGTCAGCATCCCGATAACATAATCATTCTGGGGACAGGAGAAACACCTTCCACTCTTCGGTTCTATAAGTCTTGCGGTTATTCCTATTCCCACAGCATCCCCGACTTCTTTACTGATAATTATCCTGCTCCGATCATAGAGGAAGGAGTGACATTGCGAGATATGGTTTATCTTAAAAAAGACAACCGTACTCAGAAATAATTACAGGAATAATTACAGGCCTCTTAACCGGGACAATCCGTAATTCGGTATGTATTGTTGAGATTGTCCTCGTTCATGTCTTTTAGGGAGGAATTCAAAATTGAATCCATAATATGGACAGGAACCATTAGTTTGCCTGCTGCGTTATCAATTTGTTAAGTTATTATCTAAACAAGGATTTTATGCGACAGATTATAACCAGGTTCACCGATGATGACCTCTATAAATTCACGATGTGTTGTGCCGTCATTGAAAATTATCCACGTGCCCAGGTAAAATATCGTTTCAGTGACCGCAACAACACTATATATCCTCCCGGTTTTGCAGGGGAGCTGCGCCGTCAGATCAAGCTTCTTGAGAATGTAGTGATCACAGAAGAGGAGATAGCGTTCATGCGACGTCGCTGCCGTTATATCCCTGCGTGGTTTTACAGTTTTCTAAAAGGATTCCGATATGACAGCCGGTGGGTCCGCGTGAGTCAGGACGGGGAGGGGCACCTGAGTGTGGAATTCGAAGGGTGCTGGAGCAATACAATACTGCTTGAGGTCAAAGTGCTTGCCATCATCTCCGAACTGTATTATATAATGACAGGAGGTGATTCCGGGCTGGACTATGGGCGATATTATGACATATCGCGTGAGAAAGCCCGCAGGATGCTGGAGGCGGGATGTGTGTACAGCGATTTCGGGACACGCCGCAGAGCCTCCTTCAAGGCCCAGGACACGGTGATAAAAGCCATGAAGGATTTTCAGGAATGCGGTTCATATCCCGGGCGGTTCATAGGCACGAGCAATGTATATTTCGCCATGAAATATGATCTGGTTCCGGTCGGGACAATGGCACATGAACTGATATGTGCTCTGGGAGGAATGTACGGCCCGCAGATGGCAAATAATCTTGCCATGAAGACATGGGCCCGAACTTATCGCGGAGCTCTCGGGACATTCCTGTATGACACGTATGGCTGGAGGATATTCAGTCTCAATTTTTCGGAAGACTATGCCAATATGTTCAAGGGTTTGAGGGTAGACAGTGGCGACAATTACAAGGAACTCGACCTGATTGTCGGCAAGTATCGGTCGTTGAACATTGATCCAAGAGGCAAACAGGTGATATTCAGCAATGGACTCGATGTCGATTCGGCAATTGGCATCCAGCGCTATGCCTCCGGCAAATGTCTTCCCTCGTTCGGTATCGGAACGCATTTCACCAACGATTTCCCCGGCATAAAGCCTATGAACATTGTCATAAAACTGGTCGCGGCGAAAATCACGGAATCCTGGCCGTTCTATTGCAAGACCTGCAAGCTGAGTGAAGACAGGGGGAAATACTCAGGCGATCCCGAGACCGTAAGATGTTTCCGGCAACTGTTGCGTCTCGATGAAGAATAGAGGAAAAATTATGCAAATCGCATTATGTAATCTGCATTATGTGATTTGCATAATTGCGGCTGATTTAGTATTTTTGCAAAAAAAGATATTTATTAACGGGCTGTATTCCAGTCCGGAAATATAACGGGTCTGGATGGAAATCTGTGAAAAGTATGGCTGGTTGCCGGTGTCTTCGGTTGCCGGGCAGGTAAATGAGTCGCTGCTGGCGAACCCGCGTCTGGTGGTCACCGCGCCGCCGGGCGCCGGCAAGTCCACACTGTTGCCTCTTTCGATGCTCGAGGGCATTGGCGAAGGCAAGATCCTGATGCTTGAACCGAGACGGCTTGCCGCCCGGCAGGTGGCGGAACGCATGGCCTCTATGCTCGGCGAGACATGCGGACAGACTGTGGGATTCCGGGTCCGTTTCGAGACGCGTGTGTCGTCGCGGACGCGTGTAGAGGTCATAACTGAGGGAATACTGGAACGGCTGCTTGTTTCCGATCCGACACTCGACGGCGTGGCGGCGGTTATCTTCGACGAGTTTCATGAGCGGAGTCTCGCCTCGGACACAGCCCTCGCGCTTACAATGGAGGCCCAGGACGTGATACGTCCCGATCTGCGCATAGTCATCATGTCGGCCACCATCGACGCCACGGACCTCTGCCGGCGTATCGGCGCCCCGCATATTGACAGTCCGGGTCGTATGCATGACGTCGGGATTGTCTACGGAGATGATTTCGATCCCCGGGACTGTGCCGCAGTGACAGCGCGGGCCGTATGCCGCGCCCACCGCGAACAGCGGGGCGACATCCTCGCCTTCCTGCCGGGGCAGGGGGAGATAGCCCGCTGTGCGGAACTGTTGGGAGGATCGTTGCCCGACACGGAGATCGCACCCCTCTACGGCATGTTGTCTCCCGAACAGCAGCGCAGGGCCATGACGCCCGCTTCCGGAGGCCGGCGGCGCGTGGTGCTCGCCACGCCCGTGGCGGAGACATCGCTTACCATCGAGGGGGTGAGTTGTGTGGTCGACTCCGGTCTGTGCCGCGCCTTGCGTTTCGATCCGTCGAGCGGACTCAGCCGTCTTGTGACGGTGCCGGTGTCGCTCGATATGGCGGCGCAGCGTTCGGGCCGTGCCGGACGTCTCGGTCCAGGAGTATGTTACAGGTTATGGTCGCGGGCGGCGGAGCACCGTATGCGAGGGTGCCGTGAACCGGAAATCATGTCGGCCGATCTTGCCCCCACGCTGCTCGGCATAGCGGCCTGGGGTGAGAGCGACCCGCAGAGATTGCCGTGGATCACGCCGCCTCCGGCCGGTCACTGGGCGCATGCCGCCTCGTTGTTGCGCGGTCTCGGAGCTGTCGATCCTGCTGGCCGCATCACTCAGATGGGTAAACAGCTGTCCTCGCTTCCATGTCATCCGCGTATGGCGCGCATGCTCTCAGATGCGTCCTCCGTGCATGATGCCGCACTTGGATGCGACATCGCGGCGATCCTCGAGGAAAAAGATCCGGTCAATGATCCGGACGATGCCGATATATGCACTCGTATAGACATGCTCCGCCGGCTGCGTAGCGGCAATATGTCGGGGCGTTGGCGGCGCATCGCCGATATCGCGGCGCAATACCGGCGGATTGTGCGTTGCGTCGAAGATAACGCTCCCTGCGACCGCAATAACGCCGGGCGGCTTATAGCGACAGCTTATCCCGAGCGTCTGGCGATGCGGGCGGAGCATGGCCGCTATCGTATGGCCGGAGGAGAATACGTGGCTGTAAGTTCTGACGATCCATTGTCCCGACACGAATTTCTGGCGGTGGCCTCGGCCTCGAAACGGGTATTCCTTGCCGCGCCTGTCGACAGGGATTCGGTCTCGGCAAAGGGACAGTGGGTGGAAAATGTGGATTGGGACAGTCGGGCCGGACGTGTGTCCGCGCGAAAGGAATTGCGCGTGGGGACTCTGATAATCGAATCCCGTCAGCTCGATGGCGGCCGGACGGAAGCCGTCACGCAGGCTGTATGCAGTGCCGCGCCGAAATATGGACTGACGATGTTCGATTTCAACGATGACGTACAGAGGCTTCAGATCCGTGTCGCGACTGTGGCGGACTGGCATCCTGAACTTGCATTGCCTTCCGTGGATACCGGAACATTGCTTGCCACTGCCGGCGACTGGCTTCCAATGTACATAGGGAGAGCCTCGGCTGTCCAGGAGTTGCGCAAGATTGATATGTGTGCCGTTATATGGGGGATATTGGGATATGAGAACCAGCAGACTGTTGAGCGTCTGGCTCCCTCTCACCTGCGGCTGCCGGGTGGCCGCAACGCGCGTATCGATTACCGCAGGGGGGCGGATGCGCCGATAGTCAGGGCCCGTCTTCAGGACTGCTTCGGGATCAGGGAGACGCCTCGTCTCGACGAGGGTAGGCGTCCGGTGCTGATGGAACTGCTGTCACCCGGCTTCAAGCCGGTGCAGCTGACGCAGGATATGGAGGGATTCTGGCGTACCACCTATTTCGAAGTCCGTAAAGAGCTTCGTCGCCGCTATCCGAAACATTCCTGGCCTGTGGATGTCGAGTGATCCTGAACGTAGGAAATATGCGGTAAAAACGCCAAAAATTCAAAAAAAACATTGAAAAGATATGCAATGTTCGGAAAAATCACTATATTTGCAGCCGTAAAAGTACGTTTGTTAAAGATTCATCCATGTCTTTATTGAGGATCCCGGTATCTTATTTGTCTCCGTAGATCAAGAACAGACTATTTAATAACAAAAGTAGAAACGAGGAAACCATATATTATATCAACTAAACTGTTTAATATGAAAAAAATTCTATCATTTGCGGCCATGGCGGCCCTTGCCGTCAGCGCATTCGCCGCGCAACCGGTCGATAACAACGGTGCACAGCTTACGTTCTCGCCCGGCCCCGGGGATGTAATCACGGAGATTCCTGCCAAATACACAATTTCCGTTTCCGGACCTCAGAAAATAAAGTCTACTCTTGGAGCTACAGTGACATTGACAGACCCCAATAACGCTTCAGTGCGCATTACTCCCAAAGTGGTGAGCGGCACGATGGAGATGAGTGTCGATCTTACTCCCAATCTTATATCCAAAGTCGATGCGACTCTGGAGGGCGAATGGAAAGTGAAGTTGAATGCAGGCGGAATCCAGTATGTCTGGGATGAAGCCGACGCTTTAAAAAACACGAAGAACGTGGAGTTCGAGTACACATTCAAGCTTGGAGCCGCAACTCCTCCGACGACTTCGACCATGGAGGACAACGGCGCGCAGCTGACCTTCGATCCAGGAGCTGGCGCGGTGCTGGATGCTTTCCCGACAACCCTTACAATAAAGGTTGAAGGTCCCAAGAGCATCACTAAAAACAGCATCAACAAGCCCACCATCAAGATGACGGACCCTGCCGGTACCACACAGCAGATTACAAGCGAGAATCTTGTCGATGGTTCCATGGATATCGTATTCAAGCTTGACAATGCGAACTTCAAATTCAACCGCGAACTGGCGGGAGAATGGAAGGTGGAGCTGCTCAAAGACAAATTCCGTTATATCTGGGAGGATGACACGTTCACCAAGAACGGCGCTCTGGATTATACCTTTACCTTAAACGGCAACGGTCAGCCCGAAGACCCCGAAAAGGACAATGTGAAATACGACATCCAGCTCACAGGCACCCAGCCCAAGCTCGAAGGTTTCGATCCTGAAATGCGTGACATATCGCAGGGACTTCAGCTTGTTTTCAACTGCGGCAAGCTCCAGGCCACGGAAAATGCGATGGCCACAATCAAAGGCCCCGGCTATAATCATACAGCCCCCATCGTTTTCAACATGGGCAATGAGACTGTCACATATATGATCGCGCGCTTCTCTTCCAATCCCAAGTATGCCGGCGAATACACCCTGACTATCCCTCAGGGAGTTCTCGGCACCGAGGCATGGATAGCCGATCCTGAGAAAGGACGTGCGAACGAAGCGGTGAGCATCACGTTCAATGTCAATGGCGAGACCGGTCCGGTGGAGAACACCACATTCAATCCGAGTGGTGTGACCCCGACACCCAACATGATAACAGAACCCTTCGACAAGGTAAATCTGACATTCGATTCCAAGTGCTTCTTCACCGAGGGCGAAACTGTTAGGGTCAGCTACATGACCGATATGCAGTCCATTTCATGGAGTTCCTATACTACAGCCACGATCACCCGCGTATCGGACACCGAGGTATCGCTCGTTTTTGACAAGGCAGCCTCTGTCAGCGCCGCTTACCATATTGTGATTCCCAAGGGTACATTCTGGGATGCCGCTCATGATGCTGATAAGGAAGCCGGCAGTTTCAGCAGCGAACTGATTTACGACTGGACGATCAGCAAGACTGCACAGAATGTCAATGTGACAAGCCACATACCTGCATCCGGCGATAAGGTGAACGGCTTTGCCACCGGCGAAGGAATAACCATAGTGACCGACGACAACGCACGCGTTGCCAAGATGAAGCTTACGCTTTCCGCATATCTGCTTGACAGCGACATGGCGGGTCAGACCCTTCTGAATGTCGAGACCACTTCCAGGAATGCCGAGGGCGCGATCCAGTGGATCAACGAAGGAAAAGCGATGGTGTTCGATTCCGAGCATTACTATGAGGTAAACTTCGTGCTTTATGACGAAAATGGCGAAAATATTGCTGAAGGGTTGTTCGAGTTTGACGGAGCCGACGGCTTTGTCGGTATCGAAGGCGTGTTCGTCGATGGTAACCTTGAGATCCACACGATTGACGGTCTCCGCGTGAACGGCGCGATCGACCAGCTTCCCGCAGGTCTTTACATCATCGATGGCAAGAAGGTTGTAATCCGCAAATAATTCCCCGTGGCGCGCAAGGGCGCGTTATCACGGTCATAAAAGAAAGCCGCCGGCTCATGCCGGCGGCTTTTACTGTTAAATGTAAGAATGGCAAATAAATTGCCTAAAACAGTCTGCTGACTAATTTTACAGCGAATGGTTGTGTATGTGGTAAAAAAAGATTAATTTTGTTCCAGCAATCCGATGTGGCCGTTTAGGTCGTGCGGATAGTGTTGTGGCTCAGGACTTTCCGTTGACAGCTTGGCCGGTGCGGGACTCAGGGTCTGAGTGGCATTCAAACCAGTTGAAGACTCAATGAAGATTAACATTATTACAGTGGGAGCAGTATTGCTGCTCCTTGCCTCTTGCGGAGGCAAGAAAGAGAAGGAAGGAGCGTTTCCGCCTGGATTCGCTGCAATGGGAGACACCGCCCGGGTTGCGTGGATGATGGAACATGTGTCGTCCGATTCTCTTGCCCGGTTCATAATAGATGCCTCTATCGGCAAAGTCAGGAATGCCCGTATCGACACGCTTGCCATAGCCACCAATTACGCCTTCGAGCATCTGGAGGGCGAAGATCTTGATAAATTCAGTGTTGCCTACGACAGTCATGTGGAGTCGCTCCCCCTTGCCGACAAGATGAGGGTGTACGCTCAGGCAGGCACTGAGGATCCGCAGGGACTCGGCTACAGGCTCGGCCTGGAATATATGACCAGCATCCGCGACCAGCGCAAGAGCGCCGACGACGTGGAGCGCGAGCTTGCTGAATTCCGCAAGGCATGCGGAGCCGATTCCGCCACCTACCGCAGGTTTATCGTCGGCTTCAAGACAGTCCTTAATGTCGACAGGGGAGTGGATGTCCCGCGCGATATCTACAACAGATTCATCAATTACAACTGACATGAAATCATCTTTTTCCGATTATAGCGCAGAGATAGAGAAATATCTGCGCGACATGACATATCCTTCCGGCGATCTTGAGGGCCTCTACGGCCCTGTGGCTTACGGCATGACGGCCGGAGGCAAGCGGTTGCGTCCCTCTTTGCTCATGATGGCGGCCGACGCTTTCGGTGGCTGTTGCGAGGCTGCGCTGTGTCCTGCCGCCGGCATGGAGATGTTCCACAATTTCACGCTCCTTCATGATGACGTGATGGACAACAGCGACACCAGGCGCGGACGTCCCGCTGTCCATGCGCGGTGGGATGTAAATACTGCGATTCTCTCCGGCGACACCATGCTTACGCTTGCTACCCGGATGGTCTCCGAAGTTCCCGACACGATACTGCGCCCCGTGCTCGACGCCTTCAACACGATGGCGCTCCGTGTATACGAGGGACAGCGCCTTGACATGGACTTCGAGAAGAGTGACTCCGTCTCTATCGATGACTACATCCGCATGATTTCATTCAAGACCGGAGCGCTTCTTGCCGCTTCCGCCAGGATTGGCACACTTATCGGAGGGGCATCCGCCGAAGATGCTGAAAAAATGGCGGAATACGGAATGATGCTCGGAATCGCGTTCCAGATCCAGGATGACTGGCTCGATGTGTTCGGCGACGCCACCTCCTTCGGCAAGCCGATAGGGGGTGATATCAACAACGGCAAGAAGAGCTATCTTCTGCTCATGGGGCTTTCGGCCGGCACGCCCGGCTCGGAGGCGCTTGCCGAGGCCATGAAACTGCCCGCAGGTCCCGTCAAGGTCAAGACCGTGACCAGAATCTACGAGAAGATGAACCTCTCCGGGATATGCCGCGAGGCCGTGGCGCGCTACTCCGCCAGGGCTATCTCCGCGCTCAAGGCCACATCGCTGTCCGACTCCGACCGTGAGCCGTTCCGCCGTCTTGTGGAGAAACTAACAGGAAGAAGACGATAATGACCGATACCCACACCCACATATACATGTCCGACTTCGACGGCGAGACTCCGGATCCGGTGCTCCGCGCCATGGATGCCGGTGTCACGCGCATGGTATTCCCGTGTGTCGACATGGCCTCGCTTGATCCGATGTCGGCGCTGGCCGCCAGTTATCCTGAAAATGTCCGGATGGGCATAGGGCTCCATCCCACGGAAGTGAAAGAGGATTACAGAGAGGTTCTCGACAGGCTCGAGCATACTCTCCGTGACACTCCCGGGCGTTTTGCTGCGATAGGGGAGGTGGGCATTGACATGTATTGGGACAAGAGCCGACGGGAGGAACAGCGCGAGGCTTTCGCCCGGCAGCTCGGCTGGGCGCGGGAATTCTCGCTTCCGGTGATAATCCATTGCCGCGAGGGACTCGACGACACGCTCGACATCCTGCGGAGATCCCGGAAGGAAGGAACGCTGCCACCGCTCGTTTTCCACAGTTTCACCGGTTCGGAAGCCGACGTGCGGCGCATCCGCGAGGTGTGTGACCCCTGGTTCGGCATTAATGGAGTGGTCACTTTCAAGAACGCCCCGTTGCTCCGCGACGCGCTTCCATCCATAGGAGTCGGACGGATTCTGCTTGAGACCGACGCTCCCTGGCTTGCGCCCGTACCCAAGAGAGGAGGACGCAACGAAAGCGCCTATATTCCCTATATCCGCGACAGGATAGCCGAAGTCCTTTCCATCTCTCCCGGCGACGTGGAGCGGGCGACCGACGAATCTGCCGCCCGTCTGTTCCGGTTCGGCAGCTGACCCCGTCGATATTATCCACCGTAAATAAAATCAGTCCGCCATGTTCCCGCTCTCCCATCCGGTAGCCATATTTCTCACGGTTCTTGTGATAATCCTGCTCGGTCCCGTGCTGTTCAGGCGGCTCCGGATACCGCCGATAGCCGGACTTATCCTTGCCGGAATAGCGGCCGGACCGTACGGATTCAACATCCTCGAGCGCGATGACAGTTTCCGGATTTTCGGCGATGTCGGGATTCTCTACATCATGTTTATCGCGGCGGTCGACATCGACATGTTCCACCTTAAGAAGGAAGGACGCAGCGGTGTGATTTTCGGACTGATATCATTTCTGTTCCCCTTTGTCGCAGGACTCTTCGGTGCCCATTATGCTTTTGGATACGGCTGGGCCACATCGTTGCTGATTGCCTCGATGTTCGCCTCCCACACGCTGGTGTCTTATCCCGTTGTCAGCAAGTTCGGGCTTCAGAACACGCGGGCGGCCGTGATCGCAGTCAGCGGTACCATCGTGGCCGTGATGCTCGCCCTGCTCTGTCTTGCCGCCGTGGTCGACATCAGTCGCAGCGGCAGTGTGGGTATATGGTCACTCCTCAGGCTGATTGTTCTGCTGGGACTCTTCATGGCGGCCGTCGGGACTCTGTTTCCATGGCTCACCAGGCGCTTCTTCCGCAACAACGCGGATCCCGTAACTCAATTTATATTCATACTCGCCCTGGTCTTCGTGGCTTCGCTGGCGGCTCATCTCATTGGCCTTGAGGCCATCCTCGGGGCATTCTACGCCGGATTGGTTCTCAACCGTATGATTCCATCCCGCTCGCCGCTGATGAAGAACATCCGGTTTGTCGGTGACTCGATTTTCGTGCCGTATTTCCTGATAGGGGTGGGAATGCTGATCAATGTCGGGGTGCTGTTCCATGGCTGGGGAGTCGCCTCGATAGCGCTGGCAATGACCGTGGCCGCGCTTGCCTCGAAATGGCTTGCCGCACTTGCCGCGCAGAAAACGTTCGGTCTCTGCCGCGACGACCGCAGACTCATGTTCGGTCTGACAAGCGGAAAGGCCGCCGCCACAATCGCCGCAGTGATGCTCGGTTACAATCATGGCATAGTCGACGAAGACCTTATGAACGGCGCCGTTGTAATGATACTCTTCTGTTGCGTTGTGGCTTCGTTTGTGACCGAGCGGGCGGCCCTCAGAATACGGATGCGGCTCACAGAGTCAAGTCTTGACCGTGACGACCTCGGCAAACATGAATTTGCCCGTCAGGTAGTGTCCGTGTTCAATCCCGTCACTTCCGGCGGTCTCATGCGTATGGCCCTGGCTATGCGGAGCGCCCGGAATCAGAATCCTGTCACGGCGCTCTTTGTGCGGACCAACGACGACCGCGAGGCCGTCGTCGCCGGACGCGAGGCGCTCGAGGCTGCTGTAGCCTCAGGCGAGGATGTGGAAGTGGAGGTGCAGGGAGTGGAACGCTACGACATCAGTGCCGTGTCCGGAATCAAAAATGTAGCCAAAGAGCAGGATGCCACAGAGATAATGCTTGGATTCCACCGCAAGTCGAACATCGTCGACACATTTTATGGCAGCATGGCCGAGCAGCTTATCGACTCATGTCACAAGATGGTGCTGATGTCGAGATGTTTCATCCCGGTGGAGACGGTCACCGCCATATATGTTGTGGTTCCGCGCAAGGCGGAATACGAGACCGGATTCCATCTCTGGGTGTCGAGAGTGGCCATGCTCGGAGCCAACATCGAGGCGAAAGTGATTTTCGTGTGTCATCCCTCCTCCAGGGAATTCATAGAGACGGTAATCGCCGAAGACAAGGTGGAGGTAGACCGGGCCTACGAACCTGTCTATGCCTTCGACGATTTCATTCTGCTTTCAGGTCAGATAGAGGCCGACGACCTTCTCGTGGTGATCGGGGCCCGCAAGGGTTCCATCTCGGCCGGCTCCGAGCTGTCGGCTCTTCCAGGCTTCCTGCAGAGGCATTTCGCCAGCAGCAACCTGATGGTGATATACCCCCGCCAGTTCTGAGTATCTGATTCAAAAATCTCAGTAGGGTGTTCCGGTGCCGACGTATCCGGTCTTTACGCCTGAGAAGTCGGAGGCCATGGGAGGTCGTTTTGGATCGCACATCTTCTCCGAAAGGCTTTCCGACATCCCCGCCTCGTCAGGACCGAACCAGAGGCCTTTCCATGTCCACCACCATACGCCGTTGTCATCCAGTCCCTGCCATTCCGATCTCACTCCCGGAAGAGCGAGCACTTTCGAGAACTCATCGCCGATGCGGAGCTCACCCTCGGGAGTTGCCACGCCGTAGCGTGTGCCGTTGAGAGCAATCACATCGACTTTTCCCTCCATGAAATCGTATGCCGTGAAGATCGGATCTCCCTGTGGATCGTTGAAAGAGATGGTCTGTGCGTCAGGAGTGCTGTCGAGAGTGGTAGAGGCGTAGAAACCGGCCACAGTCCGGGGAATCCTGTCGACAGCCATACCGATGCGGATGCAGCCGATGCTGTCGGCTGTAAGAGTCAGGGAAGCGGCCGAGTCGAGGATAGCCTCCTCGCGGGCCGTTGCGGAGTCAATGAACGCCGAATCTGTGTCGGCGGCGGAATTGTGGCCGCTCTGGCCGCAGGAAGCGGCCGCCAGTAATAGCACGCCACCGGCTGCAAACTTTGTAAAATTCATAATATCAAATATTTGGTTTGACAATCAGACTGAGATTGATAATGATTGACAATAATGGAAGCCCCGGTCCTGAAGACTATTTCATCTTCTGAAGATATTCCGGGTCGCCCACAACCCACGCCACATCCCCCGGCTCGAGAACCAGCGACGGGAGGGGGGAGAGGTATTCCTCGCCGCGGAGCACCTTGACAATCATCGATGAATAGTCGTGGAGGATGTCGGTATTTCCGAGCGGCATGCCGACTATGGGACTTGTCTCTGACAGAACTATGCTTGAGAGTTCCACCGGTTTCTGCGACGGAGCCTGGAAGCGTGCGTGATGTTCCCTGGCCTCCTCGAGATCCTTGTTGAGACGCAGGAGTTGCTCGTCGTTACCGAGCACTCCGAGCACGTCGCCCGGAAAGATGCGGGCGTCTTTCGACGGCAGCGGCATATAGTCATCTCCCCTCTGGATGCTGGTCACGCTGACACCATAGTCGCGGCGCAGTCCCGAGTCCTTGAGTCTGTCTCCTACAAAGGGGGAGGAGAGATCAACCTCTATAAACGCCTGGTGGAGGTCGTCAACAACATTATTGTTTTTACCGAGGCGCTCGTTCTCGCGCATGTTGAGATTGTCGATGAACTTCCGCTCTATACGGCTGTAGTGTTTCATCAGTCTGGTGGAGGCGAACACCAGCACCAGGATGAAACAGCCCACCCCCACAAGCCATCCCGCAATGGATGAATACGCTACTGTAGTGAAATATACGATGAAGAAAAGCGCCACAAGATAGCGGATGATCTTCATGGCCAGCAGCGGCACCTCATAGAATGCCGCCGACCGGTGCAGCTGTACCTTTTCCGACTCCTTGGTGCTGCTGAAACATAACGCCATCAGGAATGGAAGCATCGCCAGTACGGTTATCACGGTCACCCCGAGATGTCCCCATGCCCCGAAATGCTTCTCGGCCGGAGGGAAGAGGAAAGTCTGCGAAAGCAGGATCTCCGCCAGCAGGATAACCGAATAGAGCAGGATTCTCCAGATATATCTCGAGAGAATGGCGCGCCATAGACGGCGCGTTTCGCTGGTGTCGTAGCTCTGCCCCGAATACCGGTCTATGAGAAAGCGGAGACTTGCAGGGAGATGGCGCTCCACGATGCTGTACGCTCCGTCGGCCATCTTGATGAAATAGGGAGTGGTGAAGATGGTGAGCACCGACACGGCCACGATGATCGGGTAGATGCGCGAGTCGAGCACTCCGAGCCCCATGCCGAGCGAAGCGATGATGAACGAGAATTCGCCGATCTGTGTCAGCGTGAAGCCGCTCTCCATGGCTACGCGCAGATTCTGCCCCGTCACGAGCATACCCAGGGTGCCGAAGAAAATCATGCCTGCGATCACCACCGCCGCAAGCAGCAGGATCTGCCACCAGTACGTGGCGATCACGTGCGGGTCCACCATCATTCCTACCGAGATGAAGAATACCGATCCGAAGAGGTTCTTCACCGGCGTGATCAGTCGGTCGATCCGTTCGGCCAGGACTGTGCCCGCCAGGATGGAGCCCATCACGAATGCTCCGAGCTCAAGCGAGAATCCGCAGATCACGCTAAACACAGCCATCGTGAAGCAGAGGGCCATAGACACCACCAGAATTGTCTCGTCGTTGAGCTGTCCGCGCAGTTTCGTGATAAGCGTTGGAAGCATGTACACTCCCACCACAAACCAGATTATGAGGAAAAAAAACAGTTTGCCGATTGAAAAGAGAAGTTCGGATCCCTTCACGTCGCCCATTGCTATCGAAGAGAGGAGCACAAGCATGAGCACCGCAAAGAGATCTTCGATTATGAGGACGGCGAGCACAAGTGTCGCGAATTTTCTCTGCCTGAGTCCCAGGTCGGAGAGAGCCTTCATGATTATTGTGGTCGACGACATCGATATCATGCCGCCAAGAAATATGCGGTTTATCATGTCCAGTCCGAGCACGTAGCCCACGCCGAAGCCGGCGAAAGTCATTCCGAGAATGACGATCAGGGCCGTGACCATGGCCGATGCCCCGGAGTTCATGAGCTTGCGGAAAGAGAATTCCAGACCTATCGAGAACATCAGTACCACTATGCCGAGTTCGGCCCAGAACTCGATGTTGTCGAGATTTGATATGGATGGGAGATACTCGAATTTCGGACTTGCGAGGAATCCGGCGAGAATATAGCCGAGCACCACGGGCTGTTTCAGCTTTTTGAACAGCAGGGTTACCATGGCGCCGAGCAGGAGTACCCAGGCCAGGTCTGCTATCAGTCCGTTGTTATGGTCGGCTTCCGGCGAGGTCTCCGCCGTGTCGGTCGGGTCTGTCTGTTCCTGAATGACGGTCAGGTCTTTGTTTACGGTTTCTTCCGGGATGCCGGCGAAGAATGTGGCTGTCGGAATGAAAATCATCAGTCGCGGGTTATCGGGTTATAAAAAAAAGAAGAGTCGTTGTCTTTGGGTCAGCACCCGGCGTCGGAGAATAATGATAGCAGCAGGTCGCCTACGGCTTTGCGGGCCGCCTGACGGTCGCTCATGTTGTTTAATATCACCACCACCGCGTGGGTGGGCGCGTAGTTGTCGTCCACCTTGTATCCGGCATAGCACTGTATTCCGTTCATCGAACCGGTCTTTAGGGCAATGTATGAGTCGAGAGGGGTGTCGGCGAGGAATCGGCGCAGCGTGCCCTCCTGCCCTGCGAGAGGGAAGAACGACGCGTAATAGGGGTCGATACTCATCCGGCCCAGCACATGACACATAAATCTGGATGTCATTCTGTTGGCTCTCGACAGTCCGCTCCCGTCCACGATTTTCACGCCTTCAGCCGGCGCTCCGTTATGCCGCCACAGCGCCATGCACTCTTTGGCTCCCGACTCGAACGAACCCCGTTCTCCTCCGGAGGTTGCTACGGTGCGGAGCAGAGCCTCGGCGAACTGGTTGTCGCTGCGCATCATGCATGAGCGCATTATCTCGTCGATAGTGGCCGAACGGTGCTCCCCGAGGAGTACGCGTCCCTTGGGATCGGGGCGTCCGCCAGCTACTGTTATTCCCTCGTCGCGGAGAGCCGCCCGGAGCCTTGACGCGAATACTCCCGCCGGATCGGCCACAGAGGCTTTCCCTCTGGCGTTGTCCTCGAAATTGAAGGCGTGCGAGCCGGTGCCGTAGCTCTTCGACAGATCGCCTGTGGCCCACTGCGGGTTCACCGCCGGGCCGCTCCAGAGCGACTCGTCGACCACGATGTCTCCCCGTATCGAATCGATGCCTGCCCTTTTGACCGCTTCGGTGATCTCTGCGATGAAATCGGCCGACGGTGGGTCGTGGCGTGAGTTTATGGTGGGATCGCCGCTGCCGGTCACAACTATGTTTCCCTCCAGTATGCCGTCGCGCACGCGTCCCGTGGCGTGGACCGGAGTCAGATAGCGGAAATCAGTGCCCACCTTGTCCATCAGGCTCGCGGTGGTGACGCATTTAAGGATCGAAGCGGGCACAAGAGGCTTGTCGGCGTTGTGCGACACCAGAGTGTCGCCCGTAACGAGGTCCACCACAAGCACCGAAGAGCTTGCGGCGTCGATTCCCCGGGCCGACAGAAAGCTGTCCGGAATCCCTGCCCGGAGTGAAAGCGCCGTAAGGATAAATAAAAGTATGAAGGATGTGATTTTTTTCACAGACATGTTACAAAATTAGTTATTCTCTACTGCTTTTACAAAAAAATGTGTAATTTTGTGATGCTGTTTATTTATTGACAAATGGGAACGGATGATAATATCGGCGGCCGCAGGCCATACACATTCGACCGCGTGGTCAGGATACTGTTCTCCGTGGTTTCGCTCATTGCGGTGCTTTATCTGCTTGATGTGCTCAAGGGGGTGTTGCTCCCGTTTCTTGTGGCGTGTCTGATAGCATACATGCTCGAGCCTCTGGTTCAGTGGAACATGCGCTGGCTTCACCTCAGGAAGCGGTTTGTTCCGGTGGTGATTACCCTGCTTGAGGCTTGCATACTGCTTGGAGGATTTCTCGCGCTCTTTATCCCTTATATGGCCGGAGAGTGCTCGCAGATGGCCGAGATGGTCAGGAAGTACGCAACCACTCAGGTGCAGCTTCCGTACATCTCCGATGAAATCCACCGCTTTATCCGCGATAACATAGATTTCGACCAGGTGATGCGTCTCCTCTCCAGGGATGAATGGAAATCGCTGCTCAGGACAACGATCTCCTCGTCGTGGAATTTCCTTACCTCGGGCGTCGCCCTTGTGGCCGGCGCCGTGAGCTGGCTTATCGTGCTGCTGTATGTGGTGTTCATCATGCTTGACTATGAACGGCTCATGCTCAGCTTCCGGCAGCTCGTACCCCAGGCGCAGCGCCGCCGTGTCTACCGGATTTTCTCCGACATCAAGGACGCGATGAACCATTATTTCCGAGGCCAGGCGCTCATTTCGTTTCTGGTCGGAGTGCTTTTCTCCATCGGATTTCTAATCATCGGCCTGCCGATGGGCGTGGTGCTCGGCCTTTTCATCGGGGTGCTCAACCTTGTTCCATACCTCCAGCTGATTTCACTCCCGGTTACCACGCTTCTCTGTCTGGTGTGGTGCGTGAGTTCGGGTGGAAATTTCTGGCTGATCTTCTGGGAGGCTATGGCTGTGTATGTGGTGGTGCAATGTATCCAGGATCTTTTCCTGACGCCGAAAATCATGGGCAAGGCCATGGGTCTTAATCCCGCCATCATACTCCTCTCACTGTCCATCTGGGGGTGTCTGCTCGGGTTCATGGGACTCATCATAGCTCTCCCGCTTACCACGCTGCTTCTGTCGTACTACAACATGTATGTGGTGGAACGCGGCGAATGACCTTTGTCACAGTAGAAATCTGAGAAAATATGAGTGATATAAAGAAACTGAAGGACAGCGTTTATGAGCTGGAGGGACTTCTCGAACTTGCAGACAGACGTCCCGGCAAGCTTGGCGTGCTGATACCGCTTGTCGAGGCCCGCATAGAGGCGTTGACAAATATGTTCTACGAGCTGAAGCCGAATGTCGATCTTTCCGTGGAGCATGTCGCGCCGGCGCAGCAACCCGAAGAGGATAAGCCTGTCGCAATTGCAGAACCTGTCTCGGCAGTAGAACCGGAAGAGCCCGGCGAGAGCGGTGAAACCGGGGATGATGTCGAGGAACTCTATGTGATCGATGATGCCGGGCCGGCTGAGAGTGTCGTTTCGGTTGAGCCGCAACTGACCGTGGCCGCTGCGCCGGCAGGCAGCCGCTTCCGTCAGGCGGCCCGTGTTCTGTCTCAACGACCGGTTCCGGTTCCGACGGGCGCTTTTCGGCGGAAGCGATGCTGAGTTCAACGCTGTCCTCGACCGGGTGGCGTCGATGTCTGGTATGGAAGAGGTGGAAGACTATATCTATGGTACGCTTGGACTCGAACCGGACTCGGACGATACGGCGGATTTCATGGAGACTGTCCGCACTTATTTCGAATCCTGACGGGATTGTCAGGATATATGATATTGAAACAATCTCACCATGCTTCATATAGTTCCCACTCCGGTTGGCAATCTCGAGGACATCACGCTCCGCGCCATAAGGGTCCTTAAAGAGGCCGACCTCATACTTGCCGAAGACACACGCACCAGCGCTGTGCTTCTCCGGCATTACGATATCCGTACTCCCATGCGGGCGCATCACCGCAACAACGAGCATGCCGCCGTGGAGGGAATCGTGGCCGATCTGGAGGCCGGTCGCGACATAGCGCTGATTTCCGATGCCGGCACTCCCGGAATATCCGATCCGGGATTCATGCTTGTCAGAGCCGCGCGCGACGCCGGCGTGGAGGTTGAATGTCTTCCAGGCGCCACTGCGTTCGTGCCCGCTCTCGTCGGCAGCGGGCTCCCTTGCGACAGATTTGTCTTCGAGGGATTCCTTCCTTTGAAGAAGGGCAGGGCGACGCGTCTGGCTGAACTTGCCGCCGACCCAAGGACTGTCATAATCTATGAGTCGCCGCTGAGGCTTGCCCGAACTCTCCGTCAGCTCGCCGAAGCGTTCGGCGGGGACCGCAGGGCATGCGTGTGCCGTGAAATCTCGAAGCTGCATGAAGAGTACCGGCGCGGCACGCTCTCCGACCTCGAAACTCACTACGGCGTGAACCAAATCAAGGGGGAAATTGTTATAGTCCTTGAAGGGTGCGTTAAACCCGTAAGCAAAATAATCTCGAGCCTTGGAGGCGAGAGGAATCGACAAATAAACTAAACTCAAAATATTGCAGAATATGAAAAAGAAATTGCTAATCGTAGGAGCCGTCGCTTTTATTCTTGCGGCATGCTCCGGAAATCAGAAGAAACTTGACGAGGACTCGATAAAGATCGCAGACCTCACTGCGGAGTATGAGGAAGCCACATCCTTCAACGACTCGCTTATGCTCCTGATGGGGGACATCTACACCGGTCTCGACTCCATCAATACCCAGGAGGGACTCCTTTATAATATGGGCAATAGCGAGAACACTAACCAGCGCGCCGAAATCCGCAGGAATCTTTCTGTGATCAAGGCCCGTCTCGCCGCGAACAAGCAGCTTCTCGCCGACATGGAGGCCAAGGTGAAGAAATCCGGTAACGAAAGTTCCATCCAGTCCAAGACCATAGCTCAGCTCAAGCAGCATATAGAGCAGCAGGATGCCAAGATCGCCAAGCTTGAGAGTGACCTGACAGCCGCCCGCGGCCAGATTGATGAGCTCAACACTCAGGTGGCTGCCGGTCAGGAGCAGGTAAAGGTCGAGACTGAGGCCAAGGAGGCTGCACAGGCACAGGCTGCCGCAGCCGAGAACGAGGCCAACGAGGTTTACTATGCAATCGGCACAGCCAAGGAGCTCAAACAGCGCGGACTGCTTGAGAAGAAATTCCTCGGTACCACCAAGGTGCTCAAGGGTGACTTCGATGCTTCCTATTTCGTAAAGGCTGACAAGCGCACTCTCCGCACCATCCCCTGCAATGCAAAGAAGGTAAAAGTGTGGACCAACATGCCCCAGGGTTCCTACCGCATAGTAGGCGAGAAGGATGGCCCGAAGAGCATTGAGATCGTGAATCCGGACAGATTCTGGTCGCTTGCCTCGCACCTCGTGGTTCAGATCAACTGATGGATATGAAAAAGAAGACTGAAATAATAAAGAGCGTGGCCGTATCGGTCACGCTCCTTTTTGGTGTCTGGCTGATGTCCGGATGCAAGCCTACTGAGCAGGGGTACCGTGCAGCTTACGATGCCGCGAGGCAGAAGCGTGAGGCAGCAGCGGCCGAGATGATGATTCCTGTATCCGGACTCCTTTCCGACGATGGACCGCAACGGCGGATTATCGACGGCGATACATTGTTTGTCACCAAAGAGCGTGTGCGCGGCGCAGACGGAGAGAACTTGCCTCGCTGGCTGCTTGCTGTGGGAGTCTACAGGATGGATACAAATGCCAGGGCTCAGGCCGCTTCGCTGCGTGGAGCGGCCATGGCCGTGCGTGGAGAAGGCGACCGTTGGTATTGTGTTGCCGATACCGCCTCGGGCCTTGACGGCATCATGGCGGCCAGAAAACGTTTTATGGCAAGTCATCCCGACTTTCCTTATATAGGTCTTCCTGCCTCCCCGGTAATCGTAAACGCGATGTAATCTCCGGTGGATTGCGTGGCGCAGGAAGTCTGCTGTCTGAACAATGGTCCGGGGGGAGCTTGAAAACAAGTTGTCTGCTGTATATTTGTGTTGTAAAACATGAAAACCTCAAAGTTGCGAAATTTCGAGGTTTTTTTAGCTTTTTTCAGAATAACGCTTGAAAATTGAGTGATAAATTTGGAAATAATGTTACAAAAGTTTAAATTTGCACACTGTTAACAAGAGTTTGCTGATGTTAACAAATATCAAAATGGCAGAAAACAAGTCAACTTCGCATAAAAAAGTGGAAGCCGCGAGGGCTTCCGGAAATAAGCAAATAACAACACATTAATAACTTATCTAAATTAAGTAGGTATGAGAAAACTCTTTTTAATCATGATGACGCTTGTCGCCTTCAGCTGGAACCTTGCGGCCCAGACGAAGTCGGTGAGCGGAACCGTGGTAGATGCGGCCAACAATGAGCCGTTGATCGGAGCCACAGTAATGCCGATAGGAGGAGGCCAGGGTGCCGCCACCGATATCGACGGCAATTTCTCCCTTACCTTGCCGCAGAACGTAAAGCAGGTGAAGGTATCCTATGTGGGATACAAGGAGCAGACAGTGAATGTGTCTCCTGTAATGAAAATCAGACTCGAATCCTCATCCAGTGACCTGAATGAGGTGGTGGTCGTGGCTTACGGTACGGCCAACAAGGAGTCGCTTACCGGTTCTGTGGCCGTCATCGGCTCCAGGGAGATCGAGGACCGTCCCGTCACCTCTGTGACAGCCGCCCTTGAGGGTAACGCCCCCGGTGTCATGGTGAACAACTCGACCGGTACTCCCGGTTCCAGTCCCTCGATCCGTATCCGAGGATTCAACTCCTTCACATCCGACGCACAGTCACCTCTTTATGTGGTCGACGGTATGATTTACGAAGGTGACATCGCTGCTCTCAACCCGGCCGACATCGAGTCGATGTCCGTGCTTAAGGATGCCGCTTCCTGCGCCCTCTATGGTAGCCGTGGTGCCAATGGTGTCGTACTTGTGTCGACAAAGAAAGCTAAGAAGGCCGGTGCTGTAGAGGTGACAGCTCAGGTTCGTCTCGGTGCATATAACCGCGGACTTCCCTTCTATGATCGTCTTGGTGCTAACGAATGGGCAAGTGTGACTCTGGAGTCTATCGCCAACGGTCTTGTGACCAACAATCCCAACCTGACATATCAGGATGCCATCAATCAGCAGGCTCCAGCCTTCGTGGGTGACGTATTGCAGGGAACAAACGTCTTCAATGTCGAGGAAGGCCGTTTTCTGTTCGGTTATGAAGGTTCCGACGGACAGTGGGTATACGACGACAAGGTTCGTGCTTCCGTGAATTCAAATTATAATGACCTCGACTGGTGGGACATCATCTCTCAGACCGGTTTCCGTCAGGAATACAATGTCAATGCCGCAGCCGCTACAGAGAAGTTCAATCTCTTCTCCTCACTTGGATATCTTAAGGAAAACGGCTACGTGCTTGCCACGGACTATGAGCGTTTCTCCGGCCGCGTTACAGCCAATTATAATCCGGTAAGCTATTTCAAGACCGGTGTGAACCTGAACATGTCGTATGTGAAGAGCGAAGTCGGTGATGTTGACCCTGATAATATGGAAACTATCGCCAATCCTTTCCACACCCAGTTCTACTCTCCCGTGCAGCCTTATTACTCGCATGATCCCGAGACAGGCGAGATTCTCCGCAATCCCGACGGATCTCCGATATGGAATACCGATCCTATCAATGGCGGTAACAATATCGCATGGCAGATGCGCCTGAACAAAAACAATCTTAGCCGTGTTGCCATTGACGGATCCGCATACGCGACCGCGGTGATCCCTTACGGCTTTGAACTGTCTGTACGTGGTAACCTGTATCGCAATATCGGTAAGTCAATGACTTACTCCAATAATATTGTTGGATCGCAGAAGGGACTTGGCTCACTCGAACAGTCCACAGCCGACAGCTATACCTATACATTCCGCCAGGAACTCACATGGAGTCATGAATACGGTCTCAATCATGTGGATGCGTTCCTGAGCCACCAGAATTATAAGACAGGTATCGACCAGTCCTACGTGACAGTGACCGGCCAGTTGCTTCCCGACATTTATGCTCTTTCCAATTTCAAGAATGACGCAGACAATCCCTCAAGACTTTCACAGGGTATTCTTGATATCGCTTCCGAAACATATCTTGCCCGCGCCCGTTACAATTACGACCAGAAATACTTCCTTGAGGCTTCGCTTTCCCGCGACGGAAGCTCACGCTTTGCAAAGGACAAGCGCTGGGGTACATTCTGGAGCGTCGGCGGAAGCTGGATCCTGTCGAAGGAGAAATTCCTTCAGAATGCCAATTGGATCAACTTCCTCAAACTCCGCGCATCTTACGGTACTGTAGGTAACGACCTCGCTGCAAACTATATCAATTATACCGACCTTTACGCGCCCTGGTCGAAGGGATTCGTGGCTGTGACGCTCGCTAACCCCGATCTCCGCTGGGAGGCTACCGGTTCGGTGGATGTCGCTCTCGAAGGTTCTCTCTTCAACGACAGATTCAATTTCAGCGTCGGATACTTCAATAAGTACAACAGCGACCTTATCTACAAATATGCACTTGCCGGATCCACTGGTCTTATCCCCGGATCCACCGGTTTCGGCAGCAACCCTTACATCATCCGCAACATCGGTACGATGAGCAACTCCGGATGGGAGCTCAACTTCGGCGTGGACATCATCCGCAACCGTGAATTCACATGGGACTTCAACATCGACTTCACTTTCATGAAGAACGAGATTGTCCGCCTCCCCGACGGAAAGGATCTTCCCAATGCATCGCGTTTCCAGGGCCGAAGCATCTATGAGCATTACGTATATGATTATGCCGGCGTAGACCAGATCAACGGTCGTTCGCTCTTCCGGATGCATCGCGACAGCCCCGATTTCATGTCGTATGATCCGAAAAACGGAAACAAGATGATTCCGGACGATACCAAATGGAACAAGGCTGTACAGGATGCCCAGAACGAGGGAACATACGTGGAAATCGACGGAGTGCCTTATTCTTATAATTCCGCCCATGCCGGACGTATTCTCAAGGGTACGGCGCTTCCTACGGTATTCGGTAGCTTCAGCACCGGTCTCCACTGGAAAGGCATCAATTTCGGAGCCCTCTTCACATACAGCCTCGGCGGAAAAATCATGGACTCGAACTATCAGAGCCTTATGTCGGCCGGTTCGGTATCGGCAGTGCATGTGGACATGCTCAACTCCTGGAAGGAAATGCCGGAAGGTATGACTGCGGATTCTCCGAATCGTATCGACCCCAACGGAATTCCTCAGAACAACAAGACATACACTATGTATAACGGTTCCGATAGCTCGAGATGGCTCGTAAGCGGAAGCTATCTCACCCTGAAAAACATCAACCTGTCCTACGACCTTCCGTCGAAGTGGATGGAGGCCATGAAACTTCAGGGAATCAACATCGGCTTCTCTATGGACAATGTATTTATCGTAGCAGCCAGAAAGGGTCTGAACCCGACATACAGTTTCTCCGGAGGCCAGGGAGCATATTATGTGCCCGCACGTACCTATACATTCCAGCTTGCGGTGAAATTCTAAATTGGAGAATAACGTAAAATAATGACAATCATGAAAAAGAATATAATTTTCAAAGGACTCGCGGCAGTCGCTCTCGCTGGCACGATGGTGTCCTGCTCTGAAGACTATCTCGATGTCCCTCCGGTGACTGATGTGTCGAAGGAACAGCTGATGAGTTCTGTAGTCGGTGCCGAGCAGGCTCTTGAGGGAGCGATCAATATGATGTGCATGCAGTATGGCGCCGCTGATTTCCAGCAGAACAACAACGGCGAGGCATTCTGCGCGATGGCGTACGGCGAGGTGCTCGGACAGGACTATATCAACGGTCTCTGGTCCGGCAATGCCAACTACAACTGGGATTGGGCGCTTGGTAACTCAAACGCGCTTGTAAGCTCGATACCCTGGAGATATTACTACGGACTCATCGGGGCTGCCAACAACATTATCGGCGGAATGAACCTCGAGGAGACCGATGGACTCAGCGAGACGGATGTCAACCGCCTCAAGTTCGTGAAGGGAAGCGCCCTGACACTGCGTGCCTATTCCTACTTCAAGCTGATGCAGCTTTTTGCACAGCGTTGGGAAGACAGCAATAACGGAGAGAACTACTGCATTGTTCTCCGTCTCGAGGATACTCCCGATGAGGTTAATTTCTGCAAGGGAATTGATGTGTACAAAAAGATGTACTCGGACCTGGATGAGGCAATTTTACTGTTTGAAGAATCGGGTGCGGAGCGTGCCAACAAATGGTCGGTCAACATTGATGTTGCCCGCGGTGTCTACGCCCGTGTAGCAATGCTGCGCCATGACTGGAAGGTTGCCGAGGATATGGCAGCTGCCGCCAGGAAGGGCTACGCCATCATGAGCAATGATGAATACATGAGTGGTTTCTGCAACGACTGCAGCGGCTTCATCTGGCATCAGTATCCTCTGTACGACACCACATATTATTGGTCGTGGGGTGCTTGGCAGGCTTGCAACGGCGCATACATTTTCAACTTCAATGCGTGCAACGGCGGTGCAATGGATATAGATCTGTACAACAAGATGGATCAGAATGACATCCGCAGAAATCTTTATCTGATGCCCGACAAATTGGCATGGGTTAAGAAGTCCCAGAACAAGGGAGGCATAACTGAAGCCGATTTCTGGGATGCGTCCATGGTTGGTGAGACAAAGGCTCTGAATCTTGCGATGACTGATATCTACGTGAAGGGTGATCCCGTTGCCCGCGGAATGTATAACGTTGCAACTTTCGTCTGCATGAAGTACATGGAAGATCATTTTAAGGGTAATCTTGCGGCGTTTACCGATGACTCAAGGGAAATGAGCTATGTTAAACTTAAATCATCGCCCAAAAACACAAAGCGTGATCTCCTTGTCAAGAAAGGTACATACGCTGAGCTGGCGGCAGTACAGTTTGGTGCGCAGTTCAAGTTCTGGGCGAACAAGCCTTATGGCAACATGGCGTTCCCCTGGATGCGTGCAGCCGAGATGGCACTGACAGAGGCTGAGGCAGCGGCCATGCAGCCGGGCGGTGAGACCCGTGCCAGGAAGGCTCTCGAAGAAGTGCAGAAGTTGCGCGTTCCCGGTTATTCATGCACATCCACCGGTCAGGCTCTGATCGATGAGATTCGAATCGCCCGTCGTATCGAGCTCTGGGGTGAGGGACATGCGTGGTTCGATCTCAAGCGCTGGAATCTCCCCATGGAGCGCCGCGCCTGGGAGGACGGCAACCCCGCTTCCGGAAACTGGGCTAAGGCGTTGCTGGGAGAAGGGCAGAAAATGGCCAAGAAACTTCCTACGGATAACGCAGGCTGGGTAATGTCCATCCCGAACTCTGAGCTTCAGTACAATTCCGCACTCGACGTAAGCTTGTTGCCGGGCCGTAATGATAAGGATGCCCAGTGACGGACTGAACGAGACATAAGGATAATATATTTTCCATAAACAGACAGAGGGGGACGTTGTCAACAACGTCCCCCCTGTCTATCTTTGTTAAGTCCGAACCTGATCGTGGCGGATGTCTTTCGTATTGTAGGCTTGCTGAATAAATATTAACAAGATTTAACGGACTGAAATTAACGAATGTTGAAAAACATGGCCTTATGGCTTGCATGTTTCATTTAAAATAACTTAATTTGCAGTTCCAGTGCAATAACAGTTGAAGATAATAGTACTACTTACACATAATCTGTAAATAATTAGTTGAAAATGAAGTCAAAAATCACAATGATCGGAGCGGCCTGCATGTTGGGTCTCAGCGCGGTTGCCGCGCCGGTCAGTCCTGAGCAGGCTCTCGGGCGCATCGCCGGCGGCGGTCCTGCCAAAGTGCGCTCAATGATGAAGTCCACTCCAGTGCTTTCATATACCGCTCGCGACGCGCGCGGAATGGCGGCGGCGTATGTGTTCACTCCGGCGGATGGCGTCGGTTTTACAATACTCTCTGCAGATGACTGTGCTGTTCCAGTGCTCGGATATTCCGACAGCGGCAAGTTCGATGCCGCCTCGATGCCGCCGGCAATGAAATGGTGGCTCGAAGAATATGGCAGACAGATCGAATATGCCTCGATGCATGGCGCGAAATCCTCCGATTCTCCGGTGTATGCACCTGAAGGCTGGGCTCCCGTAGCTCCACTGTGTTCTACCAAATGGAATCAGGACGCTCCGTATAACAACAAGGCTCCGAAGCTTGACGGAGTACCGTGTCCGACCGGCTGTGTGGCCACATCTATGGCTCAGGTCGTGAATTATTTCCAGTACCCTGCCAAAATGACCGGAATTGCGTCATATCTCTGGCAAGACGGCGGTAAGACTATCAAGATGAATTTTGAGAACGTAAAATATGACTGGAGTCTCATGCTTGATTCCTACACCGCGACTTCTCCGCAGGAGAATGCCGACGCTGTGGCACAGCTGATGAAGGCCTGCGGATATTCCGTGCAGATGAATTACGGTTCCTTGATGTCCGGCGCGTTGAGCTACAAGATTGTAGATGCGCTGAAGGACAATTTCGGATATGATCCCGGCCTGGTGTATCTGGAAAGAGGACGCTTCTCGTCATCGGAGTGGATCAAGATGGTGTATGACAATATCAGAAACATAGGTCCCATCATCTACAACGGTTCCTCGATTGACGGCGGACATTCCTTTGTGTGTGACGGATATGATGGAAAAGGATACTTCCACATCAATTGGGGATGGGGCGGAATCAGCGACGGTTATTACGCGCTTGACCTGCTGAATCCTGAGGTTCAGGGTGCCGGAGGCGCGCTCGGAGGTTTCAATTACAGCCAGGATGCCGTATTCGGAATCCAGAAGCCTACAGGCAAGCCCCAGGAACCCAGGTATCTGACATTTTTTCAATATGGCTCCACAACACTCTCTTTGGAAAAGAACGTACTGTATCTCGGTTCCAAGGACTGCGATCCCTGTGGTATAGCATGTTCAGATTATAAGATCGCCTCCATTCAGCCGGGAGCTATCCTGCGCCGGGCCGACGGCAGCGGCGAGGACATTGTGCTGACCGGGAAATTGGGTAATTACGGCAGTGCTGACTTCGTAAATATCGGAACATACTATCCTACCACAAATGTGAGACCCAATGTGACACTCCCCGCAGATCTTGCCGACGGAGAGTACAAGGTGATTCTTGCCGGCCGGGAGATGGAGGCCGAAGGTGCCCCGTTTATTCCTGCTGAGACATTCTACGGCGTGCCCAACTACGGGTGGCTGACCGTAAAGGGCGGCAGCTTCAGCGTGAAGGACGCAACTCCGGCGCTTCTCAAATATGAGAATGTAGAGATCCCCGGATCGCTCTATTGGTCTACATCCAGTCAGTCGAGAACTGTACCCATCGAGATGAATATTATCAATGACACGGATCTTGAGCTGACACAGTGTCTGCAGCCGGTGCTTATGAAAGGCAACACCACAATGCTGGCTTCCGATCCTTTCCTTGTGTGTGTCGGTGCCGGAGAGACGGTCAATGCCGAATATCCTGTAAAATTCTTTGCGCAGCAGGAGTTGCTTGCAGATGGTGCTGAATACACGCTGGGACTCATGGATCGGGAAACTCAGCAGCTGATCGGGAAATTCGGAACTGTCAAGGCGGAGAAGATTCCGTCTCTGGTTACTGTGAAGCTTGTTGCGATTGACATGCCCGGTGTCGATAAGGAGGCTTATACCGCAGGAGACAAGACGTTCGAGGACACGTACAGACTCGATTCTACAAACAGAGTGCCTTTTGATGTGACATATCTTGTGTCCAAAGGATATTTCGACAGCCAGATAATCATCAATATCAACAAATATAATCCCGTTACCGGTCAGGAAGAGGAGTACCGCCCCGGCGCATTTATGGAGCGTCAGTTCGAAGGTGAGGGAAATGAGGCTACAGTCCATGCAGATCTTGATTTGTCTGGAATCGACACAGATGCCCTTTACGTCGCAAACGCCATGTACATGAAGAGTGCGATTCAGGTGAAACTCGGGAAAGTATATTTTACTTTCGAAGACGGAGCAGGCGTGGAAGGAGTCACAGCGGACGAAACTCCGGCCCGGTATTACGATATGCAGGGAGTGGAAGTTGACGAACCCCGCCAGGGTCAGATGCTCATCAAAGTCACAGGCGGCAAAGCCGAAAAAATTATGTTCTGATAAATAATTATGGAATCCGGAGTCCTCAGCGATTCCGGATTCTTTAATTTATTATTGCCACCCCCGGGATTTTGATATTGTCAGCGATATGGACTATGGTGCAAATGTTATATTGTGCTTTAGGAAAAAAATTGTCAAATATTTTGTAATATGAAAAAATTAATATAATTTTGCATCATTCGTCGGGAGCATTGTTTTCTGGCGTGATATCCGCAATAGACATCCGGAAATTTTTTCGATAGACTCAAAAAGAAGTTATGGTTTACATAACTTGAAGTTGGAATACAATCAAACTCTAATTTAAATTTAAGCAATCATGAAAAAAATCTACTTGGCTGCCGCATTGGCTATGACGATGGGCGTTTCCGCATCGGCAGCTTCCTTCCAGACCGCAAGGACTGCAGAGGTGTATGAGGCAGGAGAAATGGCAATTGCACAGTGTGCTGCTGTGGGCGATATGATGAAGGCTCCGGCCAAGGCTCCGTCCGCTCAGGATCTCGTGGGCCAGTCTTTCGGCACCAACGGCTACAACAACATCCAGAATGGCGGATGGGAAACTGCCGGAACATACGTTGAGTCCGCGAACGGCAATGACCTCGTTCTTCGCGGCTGGCTTCTTGGCATTGAGAGGATCAAAGCCACATACGATGCCGCCACAGGTACGATCACTATTCCCTCGCAGGACATGGGCGTGCAGTTCCAGGGAGAAGAGCTGGTTCTTCGGTTTATGGACAACAAAGAGAAAGAGTATCCCAGCATCAGCCTGGAATACAATGCTGAAGGAATCAATATCCGTTTCGGTGAGAAGCCGAGTTCAAATGACAGAGAGTTCCTCGGTCCGTTGTTCACTACGAGCGGTTCCGGCCTGAACGTGATGATGTGTATCACCACAAAGAGCAACTGGACGACCAAAAGAGCATACAGTTTCCTTACAGCAAGCAATATGCAGACGATTCCCGCATTGTGCGAGACTCTTGGCACAGGCCTGACAGGTGTATTCGAATACAACGCCGCAGACTGGAAACCCGCTTCGGGAAAAGCCCAGTTCCAGGATGGATGGGTTTGCACCGGTCTTACAGATCAGGCCGTTCCTGCATGGCCTGTTGATGTCATGGAGAGTGTGAAGAATCCCGGACATGTTCTTCTTGTGAATCCTTACAAGGGTCTTCCCGCAGAGGCTCAGCAGTTCAACGAAAACAAGACTCGCGACGGATACATTCTTCTTGATGTAAGCGATCCAAAGTGTGTACTCGTACAGCCTCTTGTATACAGTGGTTTTACCAACTGGAGCCAGATGGGTCTTGGCGACGCATTCATGTCTAACATTTGTGCCAACAAGGTATATGTAGGCAAGTACACAAAAGAGGAGCTCATCGAGGAGTATATTGATTTCGAGATAGAGGATGAACTTCCCGTCATGGATGACTCAAACCTCGTAACTATTTATGACTGCTGCTTCGGCACAAGCATGGATATGTTCAGCCCTGGAACTTGGATTGACCGTGATACTCAGGATCCCGTAGAGATGGTATCTCTCATCCAGCTTCCCGAACTCTCAGGTGTTGAAGGTATCGTAGACGACAGCGTTGACGCTCCCGCACGCTTCTTCAACCTCCAGGGTGTAGAGGTTGCCGCTCCCGTCAAGGGCGAGGTGACAATCGTCAAGAAAGGAAACAGCAGCTACAAGCAGATTGCAAAATAATCAATAGAGCTTGAAGTTCTACAAACTGGCATCGCGGCTTCGGCCGCGATGCTTTTTTGTGCCTCTTCGTATATAGAAAAAACCACCGGACATCTTTGAGATGTCCGGTGGTTTTTAATTCGGTAGTGATCTCGATTACTTGCGGATACCGAGTTCCTTCTTGGCGATGATCGCGCGGTAACGGTTGATGTCCTTGCGGATCAGATAGTCCAGAAGGCTGCGGCGCTGGCCTACAAGCGCTTTGAGCGCGCGGGCGGTGGCGTAGTCCTTGTGGTTCTGCTTCAGGTGTTCGGTGAGGTGCTTGATGCGCTCCGAGAAGAGAGCGATCTGGCTTTCGGGGCTGCCCGTGTCGCCGGGGCCGCTTCCGTAGGTCTCGAAAATCCTCTTCTTTTCTTCTGATGAAAGATGCATGATTGAGAGTGAGTTAAATGATGTTTAATGAATAAGCCTTTCTTCAAAAGCGGTCCGGGAACCTCTCCGGAAGCCTGTATCACTGCGGACTCCGGCTTCCATGCCCGGGTACTTTTCCCGAAAAGCGATGCAAAATTAGCAAAATAATTTGGTAAATCCAAAATTATCAGTTAATTTTGCATCTGCAATGCCGTGAAGGCTCGGTAAAGTGTTGCCGGCTCGGAATTAAATCCGAAGTCGAAAGCCGCCTTGCGGTGCGATAAACAGTTAATTTACAAATAAATGTACGCTATCGTAGAAATCAAGGGACAGCAGTTCAAGGCCGAGGAAGGCAAGTTCCTGTATGTCCACCATCTCGGCGCGGATGTGAAGGAAGGCGAGGCTGTAAGCTTCGACAAGGTTCTTCTTCTCGATGTCGACGGCGATGTCAAAGTCGGCGCGCCTGCCGTGGAAGGTGCCAAGGTGGAGTGCGAGGTTCTCGTGCCCCTCGTTAAAGGAGACAAGGTGATTGTGTTCAAGAAGCGCCGCCGCAAAGGCTACCGCCGCCTCAACGGACACCGTCAGCAGTTCTCCAAAGTGATGATCAAGAAAATAGTAACCGCATAACCGAAAAGAAGAAATGGCACATAAAAAAGGTGTCGGTAGTTCTAAGAACGGCCGCGAATCACATAGCAAACGACTTGGAGTGAAAATTTTTGGTGGTGCGAACTGCAAAGCCGGCAACATCATCAAGCGTCAGCGCGGCACAGCGCATCATCCCGGCCTCAACGTAGGCATGGGCAGGGACCACACGATCTTCGCCCTTATCGACGGCAAGGTGGTATTCACCACCGGCAAGGAGGGTCGCAAATACATCAATGTGGAGCCCCACGCCGCCAACTGAACGGAAACGGCTCTTTCCCGATCTGCAGCGACGGGATGAGAAAAGAAGAAAAAAACAGGAGTGGACCGAACGGTTCGCTCCTGTTTTTTGTTTTGTGGTTAGTGGTTTTTTAGTTAAATTTGCAATAATTAACCGTTAGGCATTGAATGGGAGATAATAAGGCTGATGATAAGAAGGTTGTGAAGAAGCACGCGATTCGTTCCGGATGGATCCGCATCCCTCTTAAGGTGTTGATGTGGATTCTTGTTTTCATGCTTGTACTTCCGGTGCTTGTTTACCTCCCCCCGGTACAGGACCTGGCTGTGAAAATCGCGGTAAATGTGGTCCGGAGCGGTACCGGCATGACTGTCGGCGTGGGCAAGCTGCGCCTGAAGTTTCCGCTCGACGTCTCGCTGCGCGATGTATATGTCCTTACGGAAAAGGGAGATACCATGGCCCGTGCCGGAGAGGCGCTGGCCGATGTGAAGCTGCTGCCCCTTCTCCGGCTTGACATCGACATCAACCGTCTGCTGCTCCGTCAGGGTTACTACGCAATGGCTTCGGAGGACTCGTCGATGCTTGTCGGCATCCATGCAGGCTTGCTTGAAGTCGACGACCGGAGTTCGTTCAGTCTTGCTAAGAACGAGATAATCCTCAATAAGGCGAAATTGCGCGACGGCAGGCTCAGTCTCTACATGAATGTATGGAAAGAGAAGTCAGCCTCAGTCGACACGGCCGCCTCCACACCGTTCCTGATCAAAGCCAAGGACCTGAAGATAGAAAACTTCAATTTCGGCATGTCGATGCTTCCCGTGATCGACACTCTCGGAGTCGACATGCGCAATGTGGAAATTGCCGACGCTACCGTGGACCTGCGCGAGAATCTCGTGAAATGGAGGCGGGCTGACGTGAGCGACGGCACATTCCGGTATCTCACCCCTGACGAAGAATGGATAAAGTCGCATCCCGAACCGCCGTCGAAACCATCTTCCGGCCCTCCGATGCGTATAATGGGTGACAGTATATCGCTCCAGCGCGTCTCGGGACTCTACGCCATAAAAGGTGCCAGTCCCGCCGCGGGATTCGATCCTTCCTATATATCCGTGTCCGGCGTCGCCATAGGTATGAGGAACTTCTACAACGAGGGGAGTGTCGTGCGTCTTCCGCTCACGCGTCTCTCGGCCCTGGAGCGCAGCGGTCTGCAGATAGTGGAGGGAAGGGGTCTGATAGGTGTGGACTCTGTCGGTCTGACCCTCGGCGACATCAGTGTAAAGACTCTCTTCTCGACAGTCCGGGCCGATGCGGGCCTTCCGTTCGCGACAATGGCGCTTGGGCCTGGCGCGCCAATGTCGGTAAAGGCCGACGGCCGTCTCGGTCTTCCCGACATCGAGTCGTTTATGCCCTCTCTCAAGGAATTCACATTGAGAATACCGGCGCGGCGCCCGCTTGATTTCGATATCGATGCCAACGGCACCGTGGAGAATCTTGTGATAGACCGTCTGCGCGCCGAGATGCCGGAGGTGCTCCGCCTTGAGGCCGACGGATATGCGCGGAACCTGCTCGACCTGAAAAAACTCCAGGCCGACGTTACGTTCGACGGCGGACTCTATAGCCCCCGGGTGGCCGACAGCTTTCTGTCCGGGACAGGAGTGGAGTTGCCGGCATTCACCATCAAGGGCAGCGCCGGAGTGCTCCGCGATGCATACCACGCTGACTTCCGGCTTCTCAGCGACGCCGGGGACATCGCCGCCGACGGCCGCGTAAGCCTCGGCCCCGAGACCTACAGCGCAGACATCGGCCTGAGGGAATTCGATGTGGCCCGTTTCTATCCCGCTCCTGGCATAGGAAGAGTGTCGGCCACAATCCGCGCCACCGGCGCCGGATTCAATCCTCTTTCCGGCCATGCGGTGACTGATGCGCTTGTAAATATCTCGCGGATCAGATACAGGGACCGCGACCTATCCGACATAACGGCCGATGTCATTCTTGACAACGGCGGCAATCTCTCCCTCTGTCTCAACAGCCCTAACCAGGGACTCGATTTCGACATAGAGGGCACCGGTACCATCCGTCCCGACAACTATGCGTTCGACATAGCCGCACGCCTCCGCGACGTGGACCTGTGGAGTCTCGGACTCACAGACAATGTCTGTGCCGGCAAGGGCGACATCTACCTCAAGGGAGCCGCCAGTCCCGGCAGATGGGTATACGACGTCAGTCTCAAGGCCAACGGCGTGGACTGGAACCTTCCAGGCAATTACATCCATCTGCCCGGAGGCTTCACTGCCGATGTGAAGACCGACTCTTTCAGCACCGAGGTGAATCTGAACTCTCTGCTCACCACCGTGAACTTCCGCAGCTCCTCCGGTCTGCCGCGTCTGATTTCCGGTTTTGGCGCCGCGTCAGACTCGGTGCTTCGTCAGATAGAACGGAAGAATTTGGCTGTCAATGAACTGCGGGAGACATTGCCCCCGTTCACACTCGATGTCAATGCCTCCGGCCGCGGACTTCTCGCGCAGTTCCTGCATCCGCAGGGGTTGAGTCTCGATACCATCTACGGAACCATCGCATGCGACTCCATGATACGGGGCGATATCACTGCGATGGACTTCCGCTCGTCGGCCGTCAACCTCGACACGATGACCCTTACGCTGAAGGAGCGCGGAAAACTCCTCGACTATCGCGCTCACATAGGCAACCGCAAGGGAACCTTCGATGAATTCGCGCAGGTGAACCTCAACGGCTATCTGGGCCACAACCGTCTCGGAGCATTCCTCAACCAAAGGGACCTCCAGGGTAAGACCGGCTACAGGCTCGGTCTTACCGCTGCGCTGATGGATTCCGTATTGACCGTCCACCTCACCCCGCTAAAGGCCACCATCGCTTATCTGCCGTGGACCATCAACGACGACAACTACGTGGACTATCACCTATACTCTCACAAAATCTACGCCAACCTCCTGGCCAGGAGCGCCGAGAGCAGTGTCATGGCCAGGACGGAGAGCGGAGAGTTCGGCGACCAGCAGCTCAGACTCAAGATCGATAACCTTAAGATCCAGGATTTCCTGAGCATGTCGGTGTTCGCGCCGCCGCTTACGGCCTCGGTCAGCACCGATCTCGCCGTGGGATACCGCGACAACCGGCTTCTGGGCAAAGGCACTGTCGGAGTGAAAGGGTTTACATACAACAATATCGGAATCGGAGATCTGGATCTCTGGCTTGACGCCGGTTACGGTTTCGGAGGCAGTACCGACGTGAAGGCCTCGATGAATGTCAACGGCGAAAAGGCCATGAGTCTCTACGCAAACATGAGTCCCGATGAAAACCAGGGCATGAAGGTGGATTCGGTGGGGCTGACGCTCACCCGCTTCCCGCTGAAAGTGGCCAATCCGTTCCTCGGTGGCACCACTCTGCTGTCGGGCTTCCTCAACGGCGACATGACTATGGGAGGCAAGTTTTCAGCCCCTGTGCTCAACGGGGAACTCGCATTCGACTCGGTGGCCGTAAAAATCCCGCAGTTCGGCGTGAGCCTTAATCTCCCCGAGTCGCCGGTGACAGTCGCCGACAATGTGCTGACATTTTCCGATTTCGAAATCACGGCAGCCAATTCCAGTCCGCTTTCCATCAACGGTACGGTCAATGCCAGGAAGTTCTCCGACATAAGGATGGACCTCGGCGCCCAGGCCCGCAATTTCCAGCTTCTCAACAGCGACAAGCGCTCGCGCGCCGATCTTTATGGAAAAGTGTTTCTTGATGTCGACGCCAAAGTGAAGGGTCCTCTGTCGCGGCTGTTCATCAGCGGCGATGTAGACCTGCTCGGCACCACCGACGCCACCTACCGCCTCAACATGGATCCCAACGCGCTGGCAGCCGAAGAGCAGTCGGGCGTGGTCAGGTTCGTCAATTTCAACGATTCGACCCAGGTGGCTGATGCAGATTCGATAGCCGAGTCTCCACTCAATATGATCATCAACGCCGGTCTCGTCATTTCTCCCGGCACGCAGGTGCAGGTGATACTCTCATCCAACGGCACCGACAAGGTGGAACTGCAGCCCACGGCCGACCTCCACTACCGCCAGAACTATATGGGCGACATGACACTCAACGGCACGCTCACGCTGGGCAACGGTTTCGTGAGATATTCCGTCCCGGTGATCGGGGAGAAGATGTTCATCTTCGATCCGGCAAGCACCCTGCGATGGAATGGTCCGGTGGCCAATCCCATCCTCAACATCACCGCCTTCGACGAGATGAAAGCCAATGTGACAAGCGGAAGCAACTCCCGTCTGGTCAACTTTATCGTCACGCTCCATGCCACCGACGAACTCAACAAGCTCAAGGCATCGTTCGACCTCTCCACCAACGACGACCTCACCATCCAGAACGAGCTGCAGAGCATGAGTCCCGACCAGCGGCAGACCCAGGCCATGAACATGCTGCTCTACGGACAGTACATCGGCGCCAACACAAAGGCTAACGTCAACAGCGGCAACGCTCTCTACGGATTCCTTGAGTCGAGACTCAACTCCATGGCCGCCAAATATGTGCGTGGTGTGGATCTCTCGTTCGGAATAAACCAGTACGACCGCTCGGTCAACGGTTCGCGGAGCACCCAGACCAGCTACAGCTACCAGGTCTCGAAATCGCTTTTCAACAACCGGTTCAAGATTCGTGTCGGAGGAAACTATTCCACCGACGCATCACCCGACGAGAACCTCGCTCAGAACATCGTGAGCGATGTCTCGCTCGAATACATCATCCGCCAGACACAGACATCAAATATGTCGGTGCGTCTGTTCCGCCACGCCGGCTATGAGAGCATTCTCGAAGGCGAAGTGATAGAGACCGGTGTCGGTTTCGTCTACAAGCGCCGTCTCGACACGCTGCTCAACTTCTTTGGCTTCGGGCGCAGAAAGAGCAGTCAGGAACCACTCAGACAGGATTCGACGGGACTTGTTCCGGCCGACTCCGTAACCAGACAGAGGATTGATACCAATGAAGATGAATGACCGTAACATATTCCGAAGCGGATTGCGTGCCGCAGCTCTGATCATCCCGGCAATCCTGGCGGCGGCTCTGCTGTTGCCATCCTGTTCCACCACGAAGCGTCTCGGCGACGGCGAGATCCTCTACAACGGGATGAAGCTGCGGGTACATCCCGCCGACAATGAGAAAATTCCTGAAGGGGTGATGTCGGACCTGACGTCATCGGTCAACGTAAAGCCGAACAACGCCATTCCGCTGCTTACGCCTTATCGCCGTTATCCTTTCCCGCTCGGCCTGTGGGTGTGGAATATGTGGCCCGATTCGGTGCGCGGCGTGAAACGCTGGCTATACGACTGGCTCGCCGACGCGCCGGTGCTCATCAGCAATGTGCGCCCCGACACAAGGACACGAATGCTGGAGACCGTGCTCGAGAACAACGGATATTTCGGATCTAAGGCAAGCTATGAGCTTCGTCCGCTGAAGAACCCTAAGATTGCCAACGTGATTTATGATGTCGACGTGACGAGACCGTATCTCCTCGATTCCATAATATATCTCGAAGACACGGACCCCGCGCGGCATTTCATCGATTCGATGGCGAGAAAGAGCAAGTATCTCGTCAGGGGAGAGCGTTTCTGCGTCGACTCCCTTAAGAGTGAGCGTGTGCGTATCGCCAATGCCATGCGTAACAAGGGTTATTATTATTTCCGTCCGGAGTATATAGAATATCTGGCCGACACGCTTCTTTCCCCCTATGCCGTGGCCCTCAAGATGACTGTGGCGGAGAATACTCCCGACATAGCCATGAGGAGATTCCGCACGCGCAACATAGTCACCACCGTGATGCGGCGCAGCGGCAGCGACACCGGGACCCCCGACACCATGCAGACAGACAAGGGGGAACTGATAGTGTACCGTCCCGCCAGACTGCGTCCCGATCTCGTGCCGGGATGCATCACGTTCCGCAAGGGAAAATATTTCTCCGTGCGCGACATGGACCGCACCCAGACACGTCTTTCACGCCTCGGCATATTCAGCAACATCCAGATGCAGGCTGTCCCGGCCGACACCTCTCCCGGATGCGACGAACTCGATCTCTATATCGCCTGCCAGTTCGACCGTCCGATGGAAGCATCGATCGAGGCGAACCTGACCTCGACATCCAACAGCTATTTAGGTCCGGGACTCGTTTTCAGCGTGAGCAACAACAATGTGTTCGGAGGTGCCGAAAGACTCAGTGTCCAGCTCAAGGGCAGCTACGAATGGCAGACCGGTTCGGGACGCAGCAACATCTTCAATTCATACGAGGTGGGTCTGAACGCGTCGCTGGCTTTCCCCAGACTGCTCGCCCCCAGGTTCGTGCGCCGCACACACAGAGATCTCAACTGGACAACGGTGGATCTCGGGGTGGATCTCCTGAACCGTCCCCACTTCTTCCGCATGGCGCAGTTCCATGCCGGAATATCATACGAATGGAACTATTCGCGGCGTGCTTCGAACCAGTTCACGCCTTTCAGGCTTACATTCTCCAAGCTGATACGCACCACTCATGAGTTCGACTCCATCATGGGGCAGAATCCCGCTGTGGCCCTCAGTTTTCAAAGCCAGTTCATTCCGGAGATGAACTATACCTACAATTATGAGCGCTGGCTCGAGCGGTCGCGGGACAACGGCTTCAACTTCACTCTCAATCTCAAGGAGGGAGGAAATATCTTCTGGGCTCTCTGGCGTGCCTGCGGAGTTAAGGGGGAGAAGAAGATGTTCGGCATGCCCTTCTCGCAGTTTATCAAAGGGCAGGCGCAACTTGTCTATTCGCGGAGACTGGTCCGCGGAACGGAGCACTGGCTTGTGTCGCGATTACTCGTCGGGGCGGAGCATGCCTACGGCAACTCTTCGCAGGTGCCATACGCCGAACAGTTCTACATCGGAGGCGCCAATTCAATACGTGCCTTCACCGTGCGCTCTCTCGGCCCGGGCAGCTACCATGCGCCCAAGATGGATGAGAACGGCTATTTCGACCAGACAGGTACATTCAAACTCGAGTTCAATACGGAATACAGGTTCCCTCTGATCAGCATTCTTCATGGCGCGCTTTTCCTTGATGCCGGAAATATATGGCTGCTCAAGGATGACCCGTTGCGACCGGGAGGTCTGCTGACTCGCAAAAATTTCTGGCGCGACATAGCGCTCGGTACCGGCGTGGGCCTGCGTGTGGATGTCGGCATGATGGTGATCCGCGGTGACCTCGGCTATGGCCTTCATGCTCCGTACGACACCGGAGTGCCGGGATATTTCAACATCCCTTTCAAGAAGACGTTCGCGTTCCACCTTGCCATCGGTTATCCGTTCTGATACAAACCGATGCAAGGCTGTTCCGGAATGGCCCGCTTTCAGGCCGTTCCGATACTATTCGTTCAGAGATACAGACCATGAAAAGATTCAGCCGAAAAGAGCGAAACGGAGCCATAGCCGTTTTTTTAACTGCGGTGGGGCTAACTGTGGCCGGTTTCTGCGTGCGCAACCGGATAGTACCCGCTTCCGCCCCCGTGGCCGGCGAGCGGATAATTTTTCAGGCCGACTCCGTGGCCCCGGAGACAAGTGACTGTGAAACAAACAAACGGGATTCCCACACCAGAAGATCCCGCAGTAAAAAATCCACCGCTCCGGCACCAGCCCCACGCGACTTCCTGAACGAACCGATAGCGACCGGGCCGTCCTCGGAATAAGCGCGACCGCTCCTTCGCGCTCCCTGTGGGTTTAGGATAATATGATCGCAGCAACGTCAGAGGTTGCACAGTAGAGTCAGTCTATGCAGACTCCATAAACCGGAGTCTGCATAGACATTTTTTTACAGATTGCAGATGCGTCCCGACATAATGCAGGCATCAGTACTGAATTCCCTGATAAAGAAATAGAAGGGGCGGTCAACCTTAACGGTTATCTTCTGGATTTCCATCGGTCCGGGTGCGATAGGATCCATGCTGCCCGAGGTGATGGTTGCCGCTTCGGCTCCTGTCTCGTTCAGGGTGAAAGATACGGACTGATTATATTGGATACCGCCCGTGACGGGTTTGGTGAACATCGTGAGGCCCGGCAGGGTAAGTCCTCCGAGATTCATAGCCGAAAGCATGTTGTTCAGGTTGTGGCTGTTCTCTGCCGAAAACTTGGGCAGGAACGCTTTTACAGATGCTTTGGCGTACATCTTACGGAGATTGGCAATTCTTTCTGCTGTCAGCCTGTCTCCTTCGTTTTCCGCTGTTACGTTTTCTGCAGGAAGGATAATCTCCAGTCTGAAAGCCTTGTTGCCGAAGGAGAGAGTGAAGCATTCATACGCGTTGTCGGAGGCATATAGTCCTTCGGTGAAATCAGATTCCATGGTGAGAGGAGAAGAGTCCCCGTCAAGCCCATGGAAGACAGCGGCTTTGGTGCGTGAACTGTCGAAAATGTCGTCACTCCATTTCCCCTTGAAATACATGCTGTTCAGCAATATTGCGTACGTGGACGGATTAACGTCCTTGAAGTGTCCGGTAATCTTGTTGTCGGTGTTCGACGCGCACCAGTCGTTGAGTGCTTTGAGCGTGGCTTCCGTATTGCTGAAATCAACATGCTTGGTAGAGGCAAGATACTTTGATGTCACAATGTCCGAGAACTCATTTGTAAGCTTGAGGTTGTAACCGCTGTTCACCCAGATGGAGTTTTCCAGACTGAATGATGATGTATTGTCCGCCACCGGGAGTTTTTCGAGCAGGACTTTTGAAAGTTCGTTGAGGCTTTCGATATCATCGACACCGAGATATTTGCAATACTCTTTTATTATATTCTCGTCGGAAGCGTTTGCCGCCATTGAGAAGACCATGGCGGCAGAGAGAGGAGAGACGACTACATTTTTATTGTCGCCGATTCCGGCTCTGCTGGCGCATTCAGCCATATCGATTGTGAACCGTGAATAAAAATCCACAAGTCCGTCAGCGGCGGCGCGGGTTTTTTCAGTGAGATTTATTTCCTTTCTCGGTGCGGGTTTACCGTCCGGATTATCCGGTCCATCCTGCGAGCATGATGTTGCCATTCCGGTCATGACAAGCAGTCCGGCAGCCAGTGCATAGATTCCTTTAGTTTTCATATTCTATATAGTTAAACGGTTATGTTTTTATACATTGATGACTCAGTCTTCAATTGTTCCATGAATAGCAGTAATGCTGAATATTGAAATTGTATCCACCCGCGTTCCAATCTGATGTGGGATAATAAAATGTATTATCGTATGCTCCTGACCATCCCCAGTTCATAGATATACCTCTGGAATCAACAGATGATTGATATAATTCACGGGTATACGCATATTTTATTATATTCCCATTCTCATCCTTCATATCTGCAATCCAACGGTCAACTGTTCCCGGAGGAAGGGGATCTCTTTTTAATCCGAATAGGTATCGATAAGTTTTTGTTGTGTGCTTATATTGGTCTATTATGAAACTGTGAGCAACTACCTGTTCAGAAGGAGATCCGTCCGACTTTTCGTTAGATGCAGCGTAAGCGATAAGAGGATATCCCTGATTTTTAATAGATTTTATTATTTTTGCGTAATCAATGGGTGTTCTCTTAAATTGAATTCCGTAAGTATCTGATAGGAATGAAATGCAATTGGCTTCTTTTGTTGAAGTGCCGTTAAGGCCGTATGAACTGTCAAGAGACCTGCCAGTTTCTCCTATTAGTAAAGCACTCTCGTTTGTTCCGGGTTCATAGTAGAACCTTGCCATTTTATTCCATACCTCAGAATTATAGTCTATGAATATATAATCAGAAATATATCCGTTGCCATTCGAAAGAATTCTGGCTCCGCTTGGAGATTTTTCTGGAATACCGTCTTTAAAGTGCGTAAAGTAAAGATATTGAGCAACAGCAATAGGTGTACATCCTGCTAAGCTAAGTTCTTGTTTATTTGTATCAATTGATAAGACAAATTTAGCGTATGCATTCCATGGATAGCTTTGCCCCCATTTTGTTTGTATCAGTTTGGGAGAAGTGTAAGTTTCGGATCCGACTTCTTCGTATTCGATTTGTACCCATCTGCCGGGAGGTAAATCTGATTCATTAACTTTGACTCTTTCATCACCTTTTCCAATCGCAGTTATCTCGGCTTTAACAATATCTTTTTCTGATAATGCCAAGTTGCTCCAAGACGGGTGGACATAATTTGGTTGTGTTTTTAAGATTTCTCTGACTTCCTTGGCATTTTCCATAATGAGGAATCTGAGGTTGTCGGGAAATGAAGGAGAATTCATATCAAAATTCCCCTCTTCTGAAGAGAACAAAACCATGTTCGTAGCTTTCGATGCCGAATATATTTCCCATCCATTCTCGTATTGGGCTATATAAAGCAACGTATCCCCGTTAATGATATATGGAGTAAGGGAAAACTTTTTCATTGCGCGAGTAGCCTTTTCGGAACTTCTGTATCCGCCGAAATGAGAGGCTATTATGTTGATTGCTATCTCTTTTTGAATCCCGGAATATTCGGAATCAAGGGATGTTGGTTCTATAAGGGGACTTCTATCGAAATCCTCGTTAGTGCAGCCGCTTAATAGAATGGCTGCAAGAATGAAATGGACAAGTCGATTCATAGGTTATGTATTATAGGATTGAAAATAAATCAGCTATGTTTTTCTGCAAAGTTAATCAATTTTAACTTTGAAAGCAAATATTTATCCAAAAAAATATGCATGTTTTGTGATACAGTTTTTAAATATTGTTTTTGAACAGTGTTTAGTGTTATATAATCCTGATATGAAAGATTTTTTATGCCTCATAAGTCGGTATTATAGTCGGATCTTGGAAGATTATTTTGCCATACATTCCTATAATACCATTGTCGGCGTGGAGAAATCAAGTTCTACGAAACCAGCTAAATGTTAAATCTGATAAAAACATATATTCTAACCGAGTGAATAGAGAAAAATTCGTTTTCCGGCATAAAGTATATGTTATGTAGCATCCGGTTGATATTTTTTTTGTAATTTTGCGGTGAAAAAAGAACGGTAAAGAATTATACATTGATGCAGGACATCCGTAATATCGCGATTATCGCGCATGTGGATCATGGCAAGACCACACTCGTAGACAAAATGCTCCTCGCCGGCCATCTCTTCCGGGAGAACCAAAGTGCCGGTGAACTTATCCTCGACAACAACGACCTGGAGCGGGAGAGGGGAATCACAATTCTCTCTAAAAACGTGTCGATCAACTACAAGGGGACCAAAATAAATATCATAGACACGCCGGGACACGCCGACTTCGGCGGCGAGGTGGAGCGTGTGCTCAACATGGCGGACGGATGTCTGCTGCTTGTAGACGCTTTCGAAGGCCCGATGCCCCAGACCCGCTTCGTGCTTCAGAAGGCCATTCAGATGGGGTTGAAACCGGTTGTGGTCGTGAACAAGGTGGACAAACCCAACTGCCGTCCCGACGAGGTCAACGAGATGGTGTTCGACCTGATGTTCAATCTCGACGCCACCGAGGAGCAGCTTGAGTTCCCGACAATATACGGTTCGGCAAAGCAGAACTGGATGGGCGACGACTGGAAGACCCCTGCAAACGACATAACAGCGCTTCTCGACGCGATCATCAGATATATCCCTGCTCCGACGCAGATAGAGGGCGAAGTGCAGATGCTGATCACCAGCCTCGATTATTCGAGCTATGTGGGCCGCATCGCCGTGGGCCGTGTGCACCGCGGAGCTATCCGCGAAGGCATGGAAGTGGGACTCTGCAAGAAAGATGGCAGTGTGACACGCCAGAAAATCAAGGAGCTCCATACTTTCGAGGGCATGGGCCGGAAAAAAGTGCAGGAGGTCGTGAGCGGAGACATCTGCGCCATAGTGGGCCTCGAAAACTTCGAGATCGGGGATACCGTCACCCTCTACGCCAACCCCGAACCCCTTCCCCGCATCGCTATCGACGAGCCTACCATGTCGATGACATTCACCATCAATGATTCGCCTTTCTTCGGAAAAGATGGAAAATATGTCACCTCCCGCCATATTCAGGAGCGCCTCGAGCGTGAGCTCGACAAGAATCTTGCCCTGCGCGTGGAGAAAGGTGCCCGGGAGGATATGTGGATAGTGTATGGCCGGGGAGTGCTTCACCTCTCTGTCCTGATCGAGACAATGCGACGTGAAGGCTATGAACTTCAGGTGGGGCAGCCGCAGGTGATCATTAAAGAAATCGACGGCCGCAGATGCGAGCCGGTGGAGGCCCTCAGCATCAATGTGCCGGAAGAATACAGTTCGAAAGTGATAGATATGGTGACTCGCCGCAAGGGTGACATAATTTCCATGCAGACGCGCAACGACCGGGTGGACATCGAGTTCCAGATCCCCTCGCGCGGAATTATCGGACTCCGCAACAATGTCCTTACGGCCACCGCCGGCGAGGCGATCATGGCTCACCGCTTTCTTGAGTACCAGCCCTGGAAAGGAGACATCGAGCGGCGCACCAACGGATCCCTTATCGCAATGGAGGCCGGAACAGCATACGCCTACGCCATCGACAAGCTCCAGGACCGCGGCCGCTTCTTCATATTCCCGCAGGAAGATGTCTACGCCGGTCAGGTGGTCGGGGAGAACGCCAAGGACAGAGATATAGTGGTGAACGTGACCAAAAGCAAGAAGCTCACCAATATGCGTGCGTCGGGAGCCGATGACAAGGCGAGAATCGTTCCCCCGGTGGTATTCTCCCTCGAAGAGGCCCTCGAATACATCAAGGAGGATGAATATGTGGAGGTCACTCCCAACCACATCCGTATCCGCAAGATAATCCTTGACGAAAACGAGCGTAAGCGCGCAAACCGCGACTGACAACTTTCCGGCCCCGCCGGATACGCAGGCATAGACAAAGAGACCGGCCCCGCCATATTTACAGGCGGGG
>OFGE01000417.1_pt1 | contig 47595 bp, 16 predicted proteins | sample 1521681 | NCBI WGS metagenome assembly OFGE01 (sample SAMEA3504093, study PRJEB24116) | mouse gut metagenome | biome: mouse gut; feature: mouse-associated habitat; material: faeces | place: Denmark | collected 2011
CTACGGCCCATAGCGGACTCTCACCGCCTAGCTAATACCCATGCCGGGCGCACATCAAAAAAGAAGCCCAGATTTAGCAATCCGAACTTCTTTAGCGAAAAATATTCTTCTATTCTTATTTATTAACTTTATTACGGAAAGGAACCGCATTTTCCTTAGTAATCTTAGTAACACCATGCATGTATGGTACCAATACTTCTGGAATCGTTACGGAACCATCAGCGTTTTGATAGTTTTCCAAGATAGCTGCAACTGTCCGACCAACGGCTAAACCAGAACCGTTAAGTGTGTGAACATATTGTAACTTACCATTTTCATCCCGGTATTGGGTGTGCATCCGCCGTGCCTGGAAGTCCAAGCAGTTTGAACAACTTGAAACTTCACGATACTTATTTTGTGCTGGCATCCACAATTCAAGATCATGGGTTTCAGATGCAGTAAAGCTCATGTCACCAGTAGTTAAGGTAATAACATGGTATGGCAAGTTTAACTTCTTCAAGATGTTTTCAGCGTTAGCAGTCATCTTTTCAAGTTCATCCCATGAGTTTTCTGGCTTAGTGTATTTAACCATTTCTACCTTATTGAATTGGTGCATCCGGATCAATCCTCGGGTATCACGACCCGCTGCTCCCGCTTCAGAACGGAATGATGGTGTTAAAGCAGTAACGTAAACTGGTAATTCTTCAGTTGGGATAACTTCGCCACGGTAGTAATTAGTCAATGGAACTTCAGCAGTTGGAATCAAAGTCATATCCTCACCGTTAACTTGGTAAACTCCTTCTTTGAACTTAGGGAATTGACCAGTACCGTACATTGAATCAGCATTGACGATATATGGTGGTAAGACTTCGGTATATCCTTCCTTCATGTGTTCATCAAGCATGAAGTTGTAAACTGCTCGTTCAAGCTGAGCACCAAGCCCTAAGTAGTAGACAAAACGCGCACCAGAAACCTTACCAGCGCGATCAAAGTCTAAAATACCAAGGTTTTCACCAATATCCCAGTGATGCTTAGGCTCAAAATCAAAGTCGCGAACCTTACCCACTTTCCGTAATTCAACGGCACCGTCTTCCGTTAAGCTAACTGGAACACCATCGTGAGGAACATTCGGAAGGTGAGCCATCTTATCATGGAGTTCAGCATCATTTGCTTCAACTTCAGCGTCCAATTCCTTGATCTTATCACCAAGTTCACGAGTTTCCTTAATGGCAGCATCGGCGGATTCACCATTACGTTTAGCTTCTCCAATCTTCTTTGATGCTTCATTACGTTGCGCCTTCATTGTTTCAGTTTGTTGGAGCAATTCCCGTCGCTTTTTATCTAACGCAATAACTTCATCAATTTCTTCTGGTTTTACACCACGCGTAGCTAACTTTTCCTTATAAAAATCAGGTTCTTGACGAATCTTTTTAATATCTAACATCGTATTTCCTCCTAATTATATAAAAAAGAGCCATTCCATCCTTTATATTTTGGGACGAAATGGCTCTAGTTCCGCGGTACCACCCAAGTTTGACTATCTTTAGTCACCCTTCGAAGTAGATAACGGCTACTATCCGTGCAGAATTACCTGCCCACATATTTTTGCACCGGAGTTTCGGTTGACAGCTTCCACCACCCGCTGCTTCTCTGAACAACCTACTTGAAATGCACTCGTGTTTTCTATTCTGCAATTATCTTATTACACTTTTCCTAATTTATCAATCGAATTTTTCTTTAAAACAAAAAAGGATTTTCATTTCTGAAAATCCTTTTTTGGTTAGTTTACGCACAACTAACTTTGGTGATAAGTCCACCATTCAACATTTAAAACCTATCACCAAGCGGCTTACTACAGTAGGCTAGCACATTTACCATACTGTTGTAATTTCTGTGCCGACTTTTGAGGCATCACTATACTATCTGTACTGTTGAATCATTGTTTAGCACAATTGTCATGAACAGTAAAAAACTTTTAGTAGCAAATACACTTATATGATAAAACTAAACTGTTATCTGCTTATTGCTGTTGGCGTAGACAATAAGACTTTTAAGTTATCTGGGGGAGATATTGCTACTCATGCTTAAAGTTAAGTATTCGGGGGTTTCTTATAAGCATTATCATTCTACCGTTTGACAAATTTATCTAAACAGTGTTCAACTATTTTATGATACCTACTATATAAGGCGATAAACCTTATATCTATTAGGGAGTAGTAGTCGCAACAAACAATGCACAAAAATTGTTGCTTAACACTTAATAACTTGGCTTTACCACTATCCAGTCAAGCGACAGCTACCATTATAATTAGCCTAAGTAGGCATTCGGGGGGCGCCTCTTTAAGGTTATTATAATAGCCTATATCCGCCAGTTTAAAAGGAGATTATCCCAAGCCACCTGGCACATACTTACCACTATCTTTTGGAGTAAGTTAAGTCATTTAATAAACCATTTTATAAATAAAAGGTAAAGTACTCCTCGAGATAAATAGTAACCATCAAGATCACTACCAGGTGGCATTTCATCTGTAGCTGTCGACCAGATGAATGGTGGCACCTGCTGGCAAGTTACAACCAATCATTTATTAAACAAGTGGCTAAACTAGCAATTTTTAAGAACTTCATTTTATTAAAAAGCTGATAATTAAATGATAATTAATCATTTATCTTGTTGAGACAACATTTTAATAATAACTTTCAATTGCCATTCTACACTCTTAGTAACTTTTTTCAACTGATTTATCATCAGAAAATTTACTTTCTTAATAAAAAGCAACTACCATTGTTATTATATCAGCTTTTAAGAGCGATAATAGTATGATATTTTCTTTTTTATTCACTTTTATAAATGAAATGTTAGTCATATGTATAAATAGCCCCCTCTCATTTCTTATCATTTGATCATCGCCAATCAACCAAGTACGCAAAAAAGCCCATGTCATTTAGACATGAGCTTTTTCGTCTGCTTCGAGTTTGTTGCTATGAATCTGTTAAGCCACTATCCATTGCATTATGTGTTAAGTCATTGCAATAAACCATCTTCAAATTAACCACAACTCTCCGCATAACTTATCTTTGACACTTCAAAGAATTATACTAATCTTCTTTGCGCCGTTTCTTTCCTGCAGCCAATAAACCAGTTAAGCCTAATGCAGCTAATCCAAGGGCAGCAGCTGAATTATTTTCATTACCAGTTTGTGGTAACTTCTTAGCTTTTTGCTTAGCAGGTGCAGCTGACTCAGTCTTCACTGGAGCTGGCGTCTCTGCTTGTGGGGTAGCAGGGGCTTGTGGAGTTGCCGGTTCATCTGGTTGTGGTGTTACTGGCGTCTCAGGAGTTACCGGTGTTGGCGTCGTGTAAACAACTGGTGTATCAACAGTTGGATGCGTTGGCGTTACCGTTGGAACGCTTGGTGTCATTCCAGGAACTGAAGGTACTGGTTCATTTGGTACAACCTTGGTTGGATCAGTTGGGTCATTGGTATATGGCACAGCTGGAACATTTGGAATTGGGTTGCCGTTTGGATCAACCGGTACAATGTTTCCAACCTTAGTGTAAGTAACCGTATCTTCAAGATTTTGTTGAACCGTTTCCTTAGCCGGAACGTTAGCCTTATCCGCAACATAGCCATTGATTACTGGAACCTTAACTTCGTTATAACTGCCTTTATCAGCAGTCCATCCTTCGTCAGGATTAATAATTTGACCAGTTACCTTGTCGATGATTAATGTCCGTGTCCAAGTTGAAGTTTGCACATCGTCATCACGCATCTTATTACCGTTGTTATCCACGAAGTGGACCGTTGAAGTATATTCCTTCGTGTAAGTATCCTTAGCAGGCCACTTTGGACCGTTTGGTTCATCAGGGTTTACTGGTGTACCAGGTTCATGTGGATTGTTTGGTCCTACTGGAGCATGACCGTGCTTCAAGACAACAGTGAAGACCTGATTCTGATCCGCGTTATCATCGAAGGTGGCGCCTGCTGGGAAGCCATCGGTTACTAGTACATAACCTTGTGCTTCCAGTTGCTTGATTTGATCAGCCGTACTGTAGTTAATCTTGTCGCCAGCCTTACCAGTCAAGTCACCGGAAGTTGCGATTTGAGCGTTGTTGTTATCTTGGTCAACGTAGTTAACAATCGCAATTTGATCAACCGCTGGCTTTGGATTTACCGTATCTGGCGTGTACTTAACGGGTGTATCAACACCTGGATCGGTTGGTGTTACCGTTGGTACTTCTGGCTTGTAGCCTGGAATAGTTGGTACTGGTTCATCTGGTGTTACCTTCGTTGGGTCAGTTGGATCGGTTGGGTATTGTGGTGTTGGAACGTCTGGAATTGGGTTACCATTTGGATCAACTGGAATAATCTTTCCATTTGGTACATAAGTAACTGTCGCTTCTTGATCTTCCATCGTGACACTTGGTCCATCAACTTGCGCCCGGTCAGCATGGTATCCAGCAACAACCGGTGTTGAAACATCACTGTAGTTCGTCTTGTTGCTTACCCATTCTGTTGAGCTGATAATCTTACCAGTCACATTATCAACCGTAATGGACCGAGTCCATTGCGCGTTTTGCACATTGTCAGCTGGGTTATTGCTTCCCGCACCAACATAGTGGACAGTAAACTTAACATCCTTAAGGTAGTCAACATCTTCATTAGTTACCTTTGGTCCGTCTGGGTATTTAGGGTTAATTGGTTCACCCGGTGTACCTGGTTTATCCGGTTTGAAGGTCGTTGTACCGTGCTTCAAGACAACCGTGTAAGTTTGCGTTGTATTGTCATTGTTGTCAAATACTGCGCCAGCTGGGAAGTCATCACTCACGAGGACATAGCCTTGATCTTCAAGTTGCTTGATTTGGTCAGCGGTACTGTAGTTGATTACCGTACCTGGCTTACCAGTCAAGTTACCAGAAGTTGCGATCTGAGCATTGTTGTTATCTTGGTCAACATAGTTAACAACAGCGGTTTGATCGTTAACGATTGGGTTGTATGGTACTGGCGTATCCTTACCAGGATCAGTTGGCGTTACCGTTGGAACACTTGGGGTGTAACCTGGTACATCTGGCACTGGTTCGTTTGGCGTTACCTTTGCTGGATCCGTTGGATCGGTTGGGTATTGTGGTTGTGGTACGTCTGGAATTGGCTTACCTGATGGATCAACCGGAATAATCTTTCCGTTCTTAGCGTACTTAACTGTTACCGTGTAACTATCATTTTCGTGCGTAAGAGTTACATCAGCAACGTTGTTGCCATCACCATCACGGTCTACATTTACAACGTGGTAACCTTCAACTACTGGCGTCTTAACGCCCGCAACAGATTGGCTACCGCTCCAAGTTAATGGGGTGATCCATTGACCAGTTACCTTATCAAGAACACCTTCACCGGTAAAGTGAGCAGTTTGTTCTACTGGTTCACTAACCTTATTACCATTTTCGTCCACGTATTGGATTGTCCGAGTAACGTCCTTAGTTACTTGGTCAGAACCATCTGGGTACTTAGGTCCATCTGGATCGTTAGGGTTGATTGGTTCGCCTGGCTTACCTGGGTTGGTTAGCGTTACTGGTTGTTGACCATGCTTCATAACAATTACGAAGTGCTGGTCCGTGTTGGCGTCATCATCGAACTTAGTACCGTTAGTGAAGTTTGAACTTACAAATTCGTAACCGCGGGCTTCAAGAGCAGCCTGAGCAGCTTCAGTACCAGTGAAGACAATATTTTCATCCTTGATACCATCGGCATTGAATTTAGTAGTGACACCGTCAACAAGGATTTGTTGGTTATTATTATCTTGATCAACAATTGTCAAGTCAGCCTTTTGTACTTGGTTGTAAACAACTGGCGTATCTTCAGTTGGCTTATCTGGAGTTACTGTTGGAACCGTTGGACGGTAGCCTGGTACGTCTGGAACTGGCTCGTTTGGCGTTACCTTTGTTGGATCTGTTGGATCGTTAGGGTAACTTGGCGTTGGTGCGTCTGGAATTGGTGTCTTGCCATCTGGACCAACTGGAACAATCTTACCAACCTTCTTGTAAACGACTTCTGTTGCAACATTTGGATTGTCAGTGGTTGCTGTCAATCCACCAGCAGTTGTAACTTCAGAAACATAACCATCAATTACCGGAACGTTAATTGTGCCAAACTTGTGACTAGTTTCATTCCATGCACCGTTAGTAATTACATCCCCGGTTACCGCATCAACAATATCAGCCGTCCGGGTAAATTCACTGGTTTGAACATTATTTTCATGAAGCGTGTTGCCATTTTCGTCAACAAACTTAATCGTCTGAGATGCTGGAATGTTTTGCGCATTTTGCTCAACCGTTCCGTTATTTTCATAACTAACAGTAACAGTGTAACTCTCATCCCCATGATTCAATGCCACACTCTTGACATCATTGCCGTCCGCATCTCGACTAACGGAAACCACATGCATCCGGGCAATACTTGGCGATTCAACACTCTTGACATCTTGAGCTGGTGTCCAAGTCAACTCGCCAGGGCCTGTAATCTTCCCATCTTCAACGGTGACTAATTTGCCTGTAACTTTATCAACTGTCCCTTGAGCAGTAAAGTTAACCGTTTGATTAATCGGATCGGCTACTTGCGCACCAGTCTTAACATTTACATAGTTGATTGTCCGCGTAACTTCTTTTTGTAAGTCAGTCTTATTGTAACCAGCTCCTGGATGTTCTGGATTGACCGGTTCAGTCCCGTGCTTCATCACAATAACAAAGTGCTGATCGTTATTACCATCGTTATCAAAAGTCTGATCGACATTAAAGTCTGAACTAACATATTCATAACCAAGACTTTCAAGCGCATTGATTGAATCACCATAGCCAGTAAAGCCAATCTTGGTATTTTCAATTCCATCAGCGTTGAACTTAGTCGTGATGCCCGCAACAATAATTTGTTGGTTATTGTTATCTTGATCCACGATTGTTAAGTCCGCCTTTTGAATCTGGTTGTAGGTAACCGGCGTATCCTTACCAGGGTCAGTTGGGGTCACTGTCGGTTGACTTGGAACCCATCCTGGAATATCCGGAACTGGTTCATCTGGCATTACTGCTGTAGGATCGGTTGGATCAGTCGGATATTGTGGGGTTGGGACATTTGGAATTGGCTTGCCGCTTGGATCAACCGGAATAATCTTTCCATTTGGAGCATAAGTAACAGTTGTTTCAATGTCATCTTGCGTAACAGCCGTTGCAGGAACAGTTGCCCGATCAGCATGGAAACCATCGATTACTGGAGTAGCTACTTGATCATATTCCGTCTTTTGACCAGGAACAATTGACCATTCTGTATCGTATTCTCCACCTGCAACAAGTTCATGGGTAACGGTATCAATTGTAACTGTCCGACTCCACTGTGATGTTTGAATATTATCAGCTGGTGTCTTATCGCCCGCGCCAACATAATGAACAGTTGCTTTAACATCTTTAAGGTAGTTGGATGGATCAACATTTTTGTCTGGATGATCAGGGTTGACCGGTTGTTGACCATGCTTAAAGTGCACTTCAAAGACGTTCGCACCATCAGCGTATTTAGCACCCGCTGTAAAACCATCTGAGACTAATTCGTAACCTTGACCTTCAAAGTTAGCAATTGAATCCTTAGTTGAGTAGTCAATTGGGGCGCCAACATATCCCTTAAGATCATCAGCTTTAAGTTGAGTATTAGTCGTATCATCGATGTACTTGACCTGTGCAGCGGCATCCTTAGCGTACTCATAAGTTACAACATAATTATATGGAGTAAATTGACCATGATCCGCGCCATAGGTTGTCCGTAAAGTGTAACCATCAAAGGTCTTAGGTGTCGTATGCCATTCACCGGCAGAGTACCAGTTCTTTGCCTCATTAATTCCACCATTAGTTTGGTCTGGATTGTTTTTATTGAAGGCAATCACTTGGTCATCGGCAAGCTTGTTCCCCTGCTCGTCAATAAATTTAACGGTCACTGGCTTGTTAGGAATTAGGTTAAGGGATGTACCACCTTCATTCCAGTTGTAGTAATCAGTATTCTTGTGATAATTAAAGGTTCCCATGTAGGTGTAACCTTGATTGTGATACTTCTTAACAAGGTTATCAATCTTAGCTTCAATATCACCATTATCATGTTCATAAGTTAATCCCTTAACTCCTGAAACGTTAAACACATCGGCAGGATCAATCGTATCCCACGCTGGTCCAAAGTATTCTCCATATTGGGCACCTGATCCCTTTTGACTGTCCTTAGGGTTAGGATTATCCATAATCTTCTTATACTTAAAGGTATGAACTTGATAATTTAGATTTCCTTTAGATTGAACATTATTATAAGTATCAATAAAAGTTGCCTGATCGTCTAACCGATACCCAGGAATATCGATGGCTTGAAGAAGAAACTTCGATGGACCAATATCCTTGTTATCGCCATGATTATAAGCGTAACTAGCTGTAGTGGAAGTATTTGCACCAACAGATGAAGTTGAGAGCACTTCTCCTGTATCTTCATCAATATAACGAACTAGGATTGGGGAAATACGGGCATACTGAAGGGTAATATCAACATCTTTATCTTTAATTCGAGCCATATTACCATCCATCGTAAAGTTTTCATCAAGAACTTCAGGGTTTAATAGCTTGTAACCCGTTGGTGCCATCCCAAACGAATATAGACTAGTACCTGTCTTGCCTTCTCCATTAAAAACACCATTTTTAAAGTTGTAGTTAAAAATATACGATGGTGTAACTGGAGCAGCACCAGTTGTTACATCAACAGCCTTAACGGTGATTTTATAAGTCTGATTAACATTTTCATTGGCTGTTGGAGTCGCAGCAGCTTTTTGCGCCGTCACCCCTTGAACACCAATTGCATGTTCAGCTGATGGGGTCGTTGTAGGGATAAATGTTTCAGTCTTGGGGGCCTGAGCGACATTTGCATCACTATTATTTTGCGTTGCACTGCTTATATTGTTGAATGCAACAGCTGTTGATTGCTGATTAGCAGCACTAGCAGAAGTGTTATTAGCAATTGCAGACGTTGCACTACTCATCGCCGTAGAGACAGCGCTATTAACAGCAGCTTCATAATCGTTAGCGACTGATGTATCAATATTACCCGCGGGATTGACAACAGCAGCCGAAGCATTTTGTGCAGCATTAGCGGCAGTTGCCTGTTTCATCGTTGCAGTACTTGCAGAAGAAACAACAAGGTTATGGTCAGTTTGTTCTGCACCCGCACTTCCAGAATCAGATGTTGAATTTGCATCAGTCGTATCAGCAGAGGCAGTACCAGCAAAAGTAACTCCTAACAATACAGAAGCAACCCCAACACTTAGTTTTTTAATCGCGAACCGTTGCTTAGTAGGCTCATTTTTCTTAATTTGTTCTTGAAGGTTTTTATGAGATAGCATTTTTATATCCCCCTTAATCAATGGATAAGCTAAATTACCAGGCGCCCAAACATGCATCACAACTTGTTTTCACCTTTTAAATATAAAACTTATTCTTCAAATTACAACTCAATTAGCAAAAATTAAGTTATCATCTGTTAATAATTTTAGCGTTTAAATGCTGATAGTTCAATAATTAACCTCAAATTATTTTATGCTAAATTAATGAAAATAAATCTAACAAACATGAAACCTATTTCATATCTAGTGTTACTTAACGTGTTTCAATCCTATCTCTTAACTATTTTTCTAATGTTATCCAATAATTTTTTTAATTTCCGATAATCCCATAGCGAGGTCATTCTTTTAACTAACGATAAACATTTTTTGAATTATACGCAAAAAAAAGCCCTACAGTCGAAAAACCGTAGAGCTTCTTTTATTAATGCAGCAAGTTGCTTGCGCCTCACATAGTTGTTAAGTCATAGCAATTAACTCAACTTGTTGCATCATTACTGTCTGAACATATTTTTAGTCTTCTTTGCGACGTTTCTTTCCTAATCCAACAAGACCAGTTAAACCAAGCGCAGCAAGTCCTAGAATTTCAGCACTATTAGCATCCGCATTACCAGTTTGTGGCAACTTCTTAGCTTCAGCCTTGGTAGTTGCAGCCGGTTGCTGAGCATTAGTTTGCTTAGCAGCAGTTGGTTGTGGTGCTGCAGGATTTACAGAACCATTATCAGCTGGGCTTTCTGGTGTTTGTGGTGTTGGTGTTACTTCATCATTACCTTCTTCACCGCCGTTATCAACCGGAGTTTCTGGAGTTACTGGGGTTTCATTGCTTGGCGTATCATCTTCAGGAGTTGTTGGCGTTTCTGGAGTAACAGGTGTATTTCCACGATCGTATACCACTGGTGTATCAGTACCAGGATCAACTGGCGTTACAGTCTCACGTTCTGGAGTATATCCAGGAACAGTTGGCACTGGTTCGTTTGGTACGACCTTAGTAGGATCTGTTGGGTCGGTTGGGTAAACTGGTTGGTCAGCACCTGGAATTGGTGTGCCATTCTTATCAACAGGGATAATATGACCATTTGGTGCGTAAGTAACAGTTTCGACAACATTCTTGTCCGGATCCGCTTGTGGAGCATTAACAACTGCCTTATCTGCATGGAAGCCATCAATAACTGGGGTATTTGCACCCGTGTAACTACCATCAGTTGTCCATGGCGTCGTGCTAATTACATTTCCAGTGACACTATCTACTGTAACTTGACGATGCCATTGAATTGTCTCAACACGATCAGCAGGAGTCTTATCTCCGGCACCAACGTAATGAACAGTAAAGGTTGTTGTCTTTTGAGTGGTGTAACTCTCTTCTCCACTATCATGTGGATTTTCTGGAGTAACAATTGTTTCATTATGTTTCAAATGAACAACGAAACTATTTTCACCATTCGTAAAGGTTTCATTACCATCTTTAAAGTTATTAGATACTAATTCATAACCTTGACCTTCAAGCTCACTAATCTTATCTGCGGTAGTGTAAGTGATCTTATCGCCAACCTTACCACTGAAGTTATCAGTAGAGATTGTTTGACCAGTTGTATCGTCAACATATGTTACCTTACCTTGAACTGTAACTGGGGTAACCGGAGTATCAGGTGTGTAAACTACCGGTGTATCCTCTCCAGGATTAGTTGGTGTTACAGTTGGTACTTCTGGAGTGAATCCAGGAATACTTGGAACTGGTTCATCTGGTGTAACCTTGGCTGGATCACTTGGATCAGTTGGGTATTGTGGAGTTGGGGCATCTGGAATTGGGTTTCCAGATGGATCAACTGGCACAATCTTACCGTTTGGCGTGTAGGTAACAACAACTGTGTAATCACTATCGCCATGGTTAACTGTAACCTTAGCAACATTGTTACCATCGCTATCACGACTAACACTTGTTACATGGTATCCATCAATTACTGGGGTATTTTGACCGCTTAAGTCGCCATTTCCATTCCAAGTAATTGGTGTTACCCATTTACCAGTAACGTTATCGATAACTCCAGTACCAGTAAAGTGTGCAGTTTGTTCAACTGAGTCATGAAGTTTATTACCGTTATTGTCAACGTAAGTGATTGTCCGTGTTACGTCCTTCGTTACTTGGTCAGAGCCATCTGGGTATTGTGGACCAGTTGGATCATTAGGGTTAATTGGTTGTCCTGGCTTTCCTGGGTTTTCAGGTGTAATTGGTGTTGTTGTGTGTTCAACGTAAATTACAATGTTTTGATCGCCCTTCGTAATACCAGTTGGAATTGTTACATCTGGATTAACAATCTTGTAACCCTTATTAGTAAGGGAAGTAAACGTACCAGTCTTGTCATAGCTGAATTCAGTACCGACGTTTTGACTACCACTTGTCTTACCGTATTCTGGTAAATCAGTATTATCAGTTACGTCATGAACAGTAATTGTGATTGAACCCTTGTCTTGTGTTGGTGTTGGCTTGGTGTAAGGTACCTTTGTGTCGCCAGTTGGTGTATCAGGCGTTACATTTGGTACATTAGTTGTCCAGCCAGGAACAGTTGGCGTAGGTTCATTTGGCGTTACCTTCGTAGGATCAGTTGGGTCATTGTGGTAACTAGGGGTTGGAGCATCTGGAATTGGGTTTCCTGATGGGTCAACTGGAATGATCTTACCAATCTTGTGGTAAACAATGGTAATTTCCTTATTAGCATCCCCTGGAGTTGCCGTTTGACCTTCATAAGTCTTTTGTTCAGCAACGTAGCCATCAATTACTGGGGCATTAGCATTAGCGTACTTATGACTATCAGCATTCCAAGTACCCGTTTCACCAGACTTAGTAAATACAAACGTGTCATTAGTATTGTCATCCAATAACTTAGCATTATTGTTATCACCATCAACATAGTGAACAATTTGCTTACCAACAACTGTTTGATCAGCTGGTGTAGGAGTTGGTGTTACTGGGTTCTTAGCGTAGTTAATGGTAATTACAATGTTGCCATTAGTATGGTTGATTGTCTTGCCAGCAACTGTACCTGTACTACTGTTAATGTCACTCAAGTCTTCGTTTGAAGCAGAGATGTTAGTAATGTGGTAACCCTCAGTCTGAGGTCCTGCTACTTCATCAAAGGAACCTTCATCAGCATTGCCATCCTTAACTGTCCAAGTCATACCATTAGCATTGCCAGTGATCTTGCCGTCCTTATCAACAGTTACCCATTGACCAGTAACCTTATCAAGTACTCCATTAGCTACAAAAGTAAGACTCTTTTCAACTGATGGAATATTGAGGCCGTCACCAACGTAATTAATCGTCCGGGTAATGGTCTTAGTTAATTGTTCTGGCTGGGTACCATCCGGATACTTAGGACCATCTGGGTTGTCTGGATTAATTGGTGTATTAGGTGTCTTAGGACCTGGTTGATCTGGATTTACCGGAACAGTTCCGTGAACAAGGTCAACTTCGTAAGTAACTGTACCATTCGTGTAAGTTACCGTCCCTGTTGGATAACCATCATGTTCAAGTTCGTACCCTTGGTTAGTGTACTTAGTAATCGTATCCTTCGTGCTGTAATCTACATTTGAACCTTCATTGCCAGTTGAAGTTGCCGTTTCAAGAGTCTTGCCCGTTGTCTTATCAACATAGTTAACAATTACGGTACCCTTTTGAACTGGCGTAGGTGTTACTGGCTTCTTAGCTAATGTAATTACTACTGAGCTATTTTGACTAGTTGGCGTAATCGTTTCACCAGCTACAACCCCATTATTCATATCAACATTAGCAGTGGTATTGTTTTCACTCACTTTAACAATATTGTATTGAGTTGTATCAATAGCTTTAGTTGCATCAAAGTCATGGTTTTCAGCGTTCCAAGTAATATGACCCGCACCAGTAATCTTACCATTTTCAACTGTTACTAATTGACCAGTTACAAGGTCGACCACACCGTTACCAGTAAAGGTAAATGTTTGATGAACCGGTGATTCTGCTTGACTACCATCTTCGTAAACGTATGTTACATCACGCGTTACAGTGTTAGTCAAAGTTTGTGGAACAAAGTTAGCCGGGATCTTGTGTGGATGTTCTGGATCATTTGGATTTGGAACTTCTTGCCCTGGCTTTCCTGGTTTTTCAGGAGTAATTGGCGTAGTTGCGTGAACAAGGTGAACTTCAAAGACGTTGCCATCCTTTGCGAAGGTTTCGTTACCATCATTAAAGTTATTTGATACTAAGTTGTAGCCTTGACTTACGTAATTAGCAATCTTATCAGCCGTAGTGTAATTAATCTTTTGACCAACATTACCACCAAATGTTGCTGAGGCTAGAACTTTACCAGTTGTGTCATCGATGTAAGTAATTGAACCATTAGCGGGCACTGGAACTTCTGGGTTCTTAGTCAAAGTAATAACAATCGTACTATTTTGACTAGTTGGCGTTACTGTTTCACCAGCAACTGCCGTCCCATCAACCTTAGCAGTAGTTCCATTTTCGCTAACGTTTGATACATAGTAACCATCATGGTTAATTGCAGCTACATTAGCAAAGTCTTGTGAGTCATGGTTCCAAGTGATCTTACCACGTTGGTTAAGAATATTGCCATCCTTATCAACTGTGACAAGGTTACCGGTTACTAAGTCAATTGTTCCTTCACCAGTAAAGTTTACGGTTTGAACAACATCAGCAGGTGCCTTTGTTCCGTCAGTGTATTGGTACTGAATAGTCCGTGTAATGGTCTTTTCAAGATCAGTCTTAGATAAGTTTGGATTACTTGGTGTTGGCGTTTGTGGGTGTTGTGGATCAACAGGATCAGTTGGGTTAGCAGGATTTTCTGGCGTTACAGGACGCGTACCATGCTTAACATTAATTACTACTCGTTGATTGCCATCAGTGTATTCAGTTGGAATAGTTGGCAATTCACCGTCAAGAACGTAACCCTTGTTTTCAAGAGCTGGCAAGTCCTTAGCATTTGGATTGTAGCTAAAGGCTGTTCCTTGGTCTTCCTTTGTTTGAGGTTGACCATAACCTGGAAGATCAACGTTATCTGTTGTGTCATGGTAAACAACCTCAATCGTCCCTTGTTTTACAGGTGTTGGCGGCGTTACCTTCTTAGCCAATGTAATTACTACTGAGCTGTTTTGACTAGTTGGCGTAATTATTTCACTTGCTACCACACCATTAGTACGGTCAACGTTCGCAGTAGTATTTGTCTTACTGATACCAACAACTTGGTAATTAGTAGTATCAATTGACTTAGTGGCATCAAATCTATGATCGTCAGTATCCCAACTCGTCTTTTCAGCACCAGTTACACGGTCAGTTACTGTCTTACCATTGAAAGTAAAGCTTTGGTTAACCGGCGTATCTGCTTGACTGCCATCTTCGTAAACGTATGTTACATCACGTGTTACGGTCTTAGTAACATCCTTAGTAGTCGTATTGTGAGTTAAGTGAACTTCAAACTTGTTTTCACCATTCGTAAATGATTCATTACCATCCTTGAAGTTATTGGATACTAGCTTGTAACCGCGGCCTTCGTAATTAGCAATTCGTTCAGCCGTAGTGTAATTAATCTTTTGACCAACACTACCACCAAACGTTGCATTTTCAAGTTGGTTACCAGTTGTGTCATCAATGTAAACAATCGAACCATTAGCTGCTACTGGAACTTCTGGTGTCTTAGTGTAAACAATCTTAATCGTTGAGCTTGCAGTATTGCGATTTACAGTTTGTGCAGTAACACCACCATTATTATCAACCATGAAGCCTGAAATACCATTACCACTTACAGAAATGACGTGGTAACCAGCAGCAGTCTTCGCAGCAATTGCATCAAAGTTAGCATCTGAATCTGGTGTCCATGTCAAGCCATTAGCAAGACCAGTAATCTTACCATTTTCAACATTTACCCACTTACCAGTTACATTATCTAAGTAACCAGAACCTTGGAACTTAGCTTCTTGGTGTTCAGGAGTTAATCCTGGCATTGCATTACCTTGTTCGTCAACATAAGTTACATCACGTGTAATTGTACGATCAAGGTATTCCTTTGTGTAACCATCCTTGTCATCTGGATGATCTGGGTTTACCGGAGTTACACCATGGACTAAGTTGATTACCCACTTTTGACTGATGCCATTCTTATCATCAGTGTTGTCGTAGTTACCAAAGTTAATTCCAGCGTAGTTAGTAGCGTTTAAGTTAGCACCGTTGTATGATGCACCATCCCAAACGTAACCCTTGTTCAATAAGTTTTGAACAAATTCTTGAGCACTGCCAAAGCTAATTGCATCGCCTTCAAGACCTGGTTGAGTGTAACTACCTAAGTCTTGTTCTTGACCAGGAGTTACATCGCGAATAGTCAATTGCGCGTTTTGTTGCGTCTTAGCTGGAGTTTCATCCTTAGTCAAGTAGATAGCAAATTGTTGATCACTGTTATTTGCAGTTGCAAAGTTACCAAAGTTCAATTCACTGTATGACTTACCGGCCATTTCCTTATTATTGGTTACATCTTGAGCGTGATCGAATTTGTAACCGTTAGAAATGTAAGCCGCAACAATATCAGAAGCACTACCGAAGTTAATTGCTGTGTCTTTAGCACCAGTAACGCTAGCTGTACCAACTTGCTTGCCGTTTGCGTAAATTGTCAATCCAGCTTTGTGGTTTTCAACTGGATTTGCCTTGTAGTAAACAGTAGCTTCTACGTTACCATGGTCGTAAGCAACATTTTGGATTTCCTTAATGTCATTACCGTCAGCTAATTCACTTGGTGTAGTCTTAGCAGCATCAATTGTGTATCCCGCAATGGTTGGAGATACAACCTTGGCTAATGTTGTTGGATTTGACCAAGCAAAATCACTTAACTTAGCACTACTAATGTCAATTTGGTTAGCAACGTCATAGTCATAAGTGATTACACCATTTTCAATGCTCTTGATCTTAAGCATCTTACCAGTTACCTTGTCAACGCGACCTTGGCCTTTGAAGGTAAGAGTGTTGGTGTAGTCTGTGGCAACAGGCTTGTTAGTAGCTTCGTCAACATAGTGAACTGTTTCAGTAACAGTCTGTGTCAAGTCTGTCCGACCAAAGGCATTTTCAGGGTTAATTGGCGTGTAGTCATGGTTGACATATACGTAGAATGATTGATCAACACCAGGCTTGTCATCAAATGTCCATTGGCCTGCTGCATTCGCATAATCAGTGCCGTATTTAGTTGGGTTATTTGGATCATTGGTTGCTTGAACAATGCTATTAACCTTGTAGCCAGCTTTAATTAAGCTATCGATAGTAACTTGGGCACCATTGAAGTTAATCGCAGTGTTGTCGTCACCGGAAGCCTTGAAGTTAGCAAGTTCCTTCTGGTTATCACTAAGATCAATGACGTGTAAGTCGGCATTTTCGGCTTGCTTTACAGGATCTGGAGCGTAAACAACATTAACCGTGTAATCAGAACCAGTGTGAGCAATCGTAGTTGAAGCTACATCATTGCCATTTGCATCCCGATCAACACTTACAACGTGGTAGCCCGGAATCTTAGGTGTAGTTACGCCATTAAATGTTTGATCTGCTGACCAAGTTAATGGAGTAGTCCATTGACCAGTAACCTTGTCAAGGACACCCTTTGCCGTGAAGTGTACTGGTTGTTGAACATCATTTGGTGTGTATTCACCAGCACCTGCGTAATGAACAGTCCGCGTAATATCCTTAGTAAGGTCAGTTTCGCTAGTACCATTTGGATACTTAGGTTGTTCATTTTGTGGACGTGGGTCGTTAGGGTTGATTGGTTGATCTGGCGTACCTGGATTTTCTGGAGTTACAGGAACAGTATCGTGTACCAAGTGAACTTCAAAGCTGTTCTTAGAAGCATCCTTATTAAAGACTTCTTTACCATCAGTGAAGTTGTTAGATACTAACTTGTAACCCATGTTGATGTAACTGTTGATCTTATCTTGAGTAGTGTAATCAATATTAGCATCAACATTACCGCTAAGCGAATCAGTCTTCAAAGTGCTTCCTGTAGTGTCGTCAATGTAAGTTACCTTACCAGTTGTGGTATCTGGAGTTGGTGCGGCATCCTTAGCATACTTAACTGTTACAGTGTAATCTGCACCAGTGTGGCTAATCTTAGCACTATCAACATTTTGGTTGTCGGTTGTATCCCGATCAACACTTACAACATGGTAACCCGGAATCTTAGGTGTAGTTACGCCATTAAATGTTTGATCTGCTGACCAATCCAATGGTTTTGTCCATTCACCAGTTACCTTATCAAGTTCACCACGCGCTGTGAAGTGTACAGGTTGTTGAACATCATTTGGTGTGTATTGATCTGCACCTTCGTAATGAACAGTCCGTGTAATAGTCTTATCAATTGAAGCCTTGTCCGTTCCTGATGGGTACTTAGGGCCATCTGGATCGCTAGGGTTAATTGGCTTATCTGGCGTACCTGGGTTATCTGGAGTTACTGGAACTGTACCATGTTTTACGTGGATAGTTACAGTAGTTGTTCCCTTAACAATTGATGAAGGAATATTGCCGTCAGTTGATACGTAAACATAACCCTTGTTTTCAAGGTTAGTTAAATCAGTACTTGGGTTGTAAGTTACTTGAGTACCAACATCTTGAGTACCAGTATCAGTACCTACACCAGTTAAGTCTTTGTTATCAGTATCATCATGGAACTTAACGATTAAGTTACCTTGTTCAGCAACAATTGGGTTGTATCGAACAACAACATTAATATTGTCACTCGCATGAGTAATGCCAGTGTAACTCTTAACGTTTCCGTTGCCGTCATTAGCACCGTCAGTTACAACTTGGGAAGTGTAACCATCGATGTGCTTAGTCGGAACTAAGTTAAAGCTACCTTCATCCTTAGTACCATCAGTAATCGTCCAAGTAATACCCTTAGCTTGGTCTGCTAATTCATTACCATTAGCATCAGTCCACTTACCAGTTACCTTGTCTAAGTAACCTGTCCCTTGGAAGTGAAGCGTATCAGTTACTGGACTTGGTGTTTGATCACCAGCACCTTCGTAAGTAACAGTCCGTGTTACATCCTTAGTTAAGCTGGTTTGATCAGTGCCAGATGGGTACTTAGGGCCATCTGGATTATCAGGGTTAATTGGTTGGTCTGGTGTACCTGGGGTTGTTGGCGTTACTGGTTGAATGCCATGCTTAAATGTTACATAGAAGGTTTGAGTATTGCCGTTCACATTGTCAAAGCTTGGCTTAGTACCATTTGCATCAAAGCCATTTGATACTAATACATAACCTTGTTTTTCGTATTCAGCAATCTTGTCGGCAGTACTGTAGTTAATTGCATCCCCAGCTTGACCAGTTAACTGATCACTTTGTCCTAAATCAACAGGATGAGCTGGATCATTTACGTCTTGGTAAACAACTAATGCATTTTGTTGTTCAGGAGTTGGAGCATCCTTCGTGTAAACAACATTTACTACTTGGTTAACACCGCGTTCTGGAGTAGCAAATTTTACAGTCTTGGTGCCTGGAGTGTAACCTGTTACTGCTGGTGAATCAACATCAGTAAAGGCATTCTTATCAGCAGTCCAAGTACCTTCATTTACAATTGCACCAGTTACTTGATCAACAGTGTTAGTCCGCGTCCAGTTAATAGTTTGAGTTGCACTATCATCTGGAGCCTTGGTACCGTCTGCCATGATGTAGTGAACATGAGCAGTCGTAGTGGCAGTTTCAGTCTTGTTACCAGTTGCGTGTTTCAAGTAAATCTTGAAGCTTTGGTTAGATTGAGAATCGTTATCAAAGCTTGGGTAAGTAAAGCCATTTTGGGCATCCCCACTCATACCTTGACCTTCAGATTTTTCAAACGTGTAACCATGATTCAAGTAGTTTTGTAGTTGCGTGTTTGAACCGTCAAAACTAATTTGCTTACCTGATTCGCCACCAGCGGAGTAAGTAGCTAGTACTCGTTGGTTTTGTGGATCATTATCATCAATGATTTGTAAGTCCGCAGCTTGAGCAGAACGGTTGTAAACAACAGTTACACGTTGATTTACATTACGTTCTGGAGCGTTAAACTGAACATTTTCAAGACTTGGCGTGTAACCGTCTTTAGAAAGGTCTGGAGATGTTACATCAGTAAATGCGTTCTTGTCCGCTTGCCAAGTACCTTCCTTTACAGTAGCACCAGTTACCTTATCAATGGTATTGGTGCGAGTGTAAGTAACAGTTTGAAGATCACTATCTTTAGGAGCTTGTACCCCATTATCCGCAACAACATAGTGAACTTGAGCAGTTGCTGTAGCAGTTTCCGTCTTATCTTCAGTATCGTGAATCAAGTAAATCTTGAAGTCTTGAGCAGTGTTACCGTAAGTTGGGTAAGTGTAACCACTTTGAGCATCCCCACTAAGGTTACCAGCAGTCTTTTGAACCTTGTAACCTTGACTCAAGTAACTTTGAAGAATTTCATTTGAGTTAGCGAAGTTAATTTGATCTTCACTCTTACCTTCATTACTAAATGCAGCTAATTGCTTAGGTGAGTTAGCGTTATTGTTATCAATGATTTCAAGAGTGGCCTTTTGAGTAACTTCAGGTGTCTTGTTCTTAGCGTAAGTGACAGTGACATCGTTAACCTTTTGACCTGGGTAAACTGTTACGCCCCCAACAGTTGAAATATCAACCTTGTCATAACCTACTTCACTAGGAGTCTTAGAAGCTACAGAATCCATGTTTTGGGTTGTTGGCGTCCAAGCACGGTCCTTATCAGTAGTAGTTACATTAGTAGTGCCATCAGTACTGTAGCCTAAGATTTGACCAGTTACCTTATCGATTACGGCATTACGTTCAAAGGAAACAGTTTGAGTGTAAGTGCTCTTACCATCTGGAGCCCCATTTACTGGCGTAGTAGTGCCATCTTCATTTACACCAACATAGTTAATATGACGAGTTACTTCAGTAGTTAAAGCTTCCTTAGTCAAACCATCTGGGTAAACAGCTGGGTTATTCCGTGGATCATTAGGATTAATGTTGCCACCAGGGTTATGTGGAGTCTTTGGCGTAATCACTTCAGTTTGGTGACCGTAGTAAACATTAACCACTGCATCCTTAGTAGCAGAATTTACTGTTACACGATCAGCCTGTGCTAAATCAGGAGTAGTGTAACCTGCGTTTGAAAGATCTGGTGAAGTTACTTGATCCCAGTCACCAGTGTTCCAACCATCAGCAGTAGCAGCCTTAGTAAAGGTCTTACCGTCAGCACTAACAGTCCCATAACCCATGTCTTGACCAGTTGATGATACAACGTGTGTCCGTGATAATGTCACGTTTTGAGTTGTTGGATTACCAGCAATCAAGTTAGTTGGAATCTTTTCACCAGTTACCCGGTCATAGTAGTTAATCGTCCGCGTTACAGTCTTAGTCTCAGTAGTACCAGTGTAAGTTGGTGCATCTGGAGTCTTAGGATTGTAAGTAACGACAGTTGTTGGATTTTGGTTTGGATCTGGAGTTGGTGCTGGAACATTAGTCTTGTCTGGAGTGTATCCATCAAGGTTTGGTGTAGGCACATCAGTGTAGTTATCTGGAGTAGTCCAGTTACCAGTTGGCGTAGTTACACCTGTGACCTTATCCTTAGTTCCTGGCCGAGTCCACGTAATTGTTTGCATGTTATCGGATGGTGGGTTAGTCTTACCATCTGAAACAACATAGTGAACAGTTGAAGTAGTAGTCTTCTTGTCCGTTACGTTTTCAGTATCGTGAACTAAGTACAACTTAAAGTGTTGGTCACTAGTACTGTTGTTATCAAAGTTACTGAAGTTAATTTGACCATATGAAGTTGGGTTAGAAGTTTGGTTTTGATCATTTACAAAACTGTCAATCTTGTAACCCTTAGCAATTAAGTCCGCAACGTAATTTGCAGAACCACTAAATGAAATTTGGGTACCAGTCTTACCACTATTATCGAAGCTGTTAAGTTCCTTGTTGTTATCAGTCTTGTCGTAAATAACTAAGTCAGCCTTTTGCGCAACTTCTGGGTTTGGATTGTAGACAACAGTTACTACTTGATCACGATTTGGTTGTGGAGTAGTAAAGTTAGCAACCACTTGATCTGGCGTGTAGTTCGTAAGCGTAGGCGAAGTTACACTAGTGAAGCCGTTCTTGTCTGGAGTCCAAGTTCCTTCAGTAGTTACACCGGTAACCTTGTCAGTAGTATTAGTACGAGTCCAATTGATTGTTTGAACTGGACTATCAGCTGGGGCAGCTGGCTTATTAGCTTCATTACCAGCAACAACATAGTGAACGTGCGCATTAGTTGTTGCACTTTCAGTCTTAGTATCAGTTCCGTGAACTAAGTAGATGTTAAAGCTTTGAACATTGCCATCAACACTATCAAAGTTTCCAAAGGTAATGTTTGAGGCAGTACCAATTGAATTACCATTGGCATCAGTTGCGCTATCAAATACGTAGCCTGAATTTAAGTAAGCTTGAAGGGTTTGTGGTTCACCGTCAAAGCTGATTGCACTGCCCTTTGTACCATTGTTATTTTCAAAAGCAGACAATTGCTTATTGTTTTCAGCCTTATCGTAAATAGTAACCTTAGCTTTTTGTGGAGTATCTGGTGTCTTAGCATCTGGAGTGTAAACAATCGTTACATCAATATCTCCAGAAGTTGGGTTTACCGTAACGGCATTCGCACTACCATCAACGTTAGCATTTACGTTACCAGTAATGTGGTAGCCAGCTACTTGTTGACCAGCAACTTGCGCTAAAGTACCAGTTGCAGGAGTCCAAACAGTATCACCAGTCTTGCCAGTTACCAAGTCCTTAGTAGCAGTTCCAGTAAAGGTTACTTTTTGGTCTGCTTGAGGAGTCAAGTGGTTTTCTGGCGTAGTGCCATCAGTAAAGATGTAGTGGAAACGACGGGTTACATCTTGGTTAGTTGTAACTTGTTGCGTTTGGTGACCGTAGTAAACGTTGTATTCAAGATTTTGAGTATCTGGTGTTACTTTATGGGCTGCTACATTGCTTGCACTAGTTCCATCTTGGAATTCAGGAGCAGTGTAGTGGAATGCTGAAAGGTCCGCAGACTTCTTAGCAGCAAATTCATCAGTAGTCAAGCCTTCAGCAGTGTGCCAATCTTGAGTTCTAAATGATTTACCATCGCTGCCAACAGTACCGTAACCGACAACCTTACCATTTTGATCCAATACTTGCGTCCGCGTGAAAGTTACGGAATCAGTAATTGGGTTTTGGGCAATTAAGCGTGAAGGAATCCGTGCACCAGTTACCTTGTCGTAGTAGTTAATAGTACGTTGGATAGTCTTAGATTCTTCAACACCTTGGTGGTAAGTAGTAGTTTGAGCCGGGCTCTTAAAGTGAACAACAAATGCTTGGTTCGTGTTGTCATCATTGTCATAAACTGGGAAGGCAACCCGAGCAAAACTGCCGCTAGCTGAACCATTAGATACACCAGTACCAGTTGTACCGTTATAAACATAACCTTGGTTAATCAAGTTATTAACTGTTGACGTAGCGTTGTCAAAGCTAATTTGTGAACCTGCATCTCCACTAGTGTTTTGTTGTGGGCTTAAACTTGCACCAGTATCATCGTTAACAAAAGTAATATTAGCATTTTGCTTGTTAGCAACAGGAGTAGCAGCCTTGTAAAGAATAATAATGTCGCGATTGCCTGGTTTAGTACCATTGTAAAAGGCACCACTACCAGTATCAGCAAGATGTGCTCCCATCACGGTTTGGCCTGGCGCAACGTTAGCTTGACTTAAACCAGGGATCAACGCCCCCTTAGGCGAATCAGCATCGAAAAGATAAGTGTTTAAGTCAATGGTCCCGTCAGTTTTCGTCTGCAATCTAGTATAGGCACGAGTCCCTTGATGATTAGTAATCGAAGCTCTGATATTACCAATCCGACCGTCACCTAAGATTCCCTTAAGTGGAGTTGAAAGTAAATCATCAACAGTAATTGGTACGCCATTATTAGTAGTTAATTGCTTGTTCAAAATGTCAGTAAAATCACTTGAATTATAAAGCCCATCCGAAGCTCTATCAACTAATTGGTAAGTCTTACCATCCTTAGTAATCGTTGGTAATTCATTACTGGTGGAATCATAACTTGAACCATTAAATGCTTCATCACTAACTTTATGGCTAAGAACTTTCCCAGTTTGAGCATCAACATACCAAATATTTTGTGTAACTTTATCGGGAATATTTGACCCCGCACTGTTCCAAGTTTTGCCTGGGATAATGCTGTCAGCAATTGGCCGTCCTTGATCCCAAGTAATAGTGATCCGATGAGCGTCATCGGTCACAAAGGCCCCCGTACCATTGTCCACTGGCGAATTACCATTGCCAGGAGTGATATCAATCCGTCCGATCTTCAGATTACCAAGACCCGCAAAATTTACAGAGTTTGCCTGATTAAGGGACCAATTATAAGTCCCCCCTGATATGTTGAACCACTGGCTACTCCCGCAGTAGTATACGTTCCTTGTAAGCTTGGGTGATTTCTTTTAACAGTGCCTTTTCCATCCATTTGGGTATCTTTGCTTATTTGATAAACAAGTTGGGCGCTACCATTTCTAACGTTGTAGAATCTAAGATTGTCACCGATGTTATTACGATCAGTAGTAACGATAATCTTTTGACCCGTAGTTAACACTTCATAGGATTGAAAAGCATATTGGTCAGCCGGAATAGCAGCAAAATATTGTTGATATTCTGGGTTTTCAGTGAGATTGAAGTTTGGAGTGTAGGAATCTATATTTACAGGAGTAGCACTATTTGTTGCCACTAATGACGTTCCTAATAAGCGGGCCATATCGGCATCATTTAGCGCAAAACTACGTGGGCTAAATGTTTGCGTAGCTGTTGAAGCGTCTTGCGTATCAGCAACAGTACTTTCTGGAGCTGCACTTGTTTCAACAGCAGTTTGTGATGCAGCTGATTGTTGACTGACAGTACTTGTGCTAGTTGGCTGCGTTACTGAGGCCGCTGAAGTTGTGACACTATTTGCTGAATTTGCAACAGCTGCACTTTCAACAGTATTATTTTGTGCTGTTTGACTAGCTACTGCAGCATTAACGGCAGCTTCATATTCATTTGCAGCTGGGGTTTGTACATCTCCAGCCGGATTTTGTGAAGTTGCAGTTGCACCACTCGCTTGATTAGCAGCAGTTGCTTCTTTTAACGTTTGATTATTAGCAGAATTTAAAACTAAATTGTGGTCAGTTTGTTCTGAACCATCACCATTATTAGCATTTGTGTCTGCGCTAGCATCAGTTGTATCAGCTGATACACCATTTGCAAAAGAAATACCCAAAAGAACTGAGGCTACACCAACAGATAACTTCTTAATGGTGAACCGTTGTTTTTTAGGTTCATACTTCTTAAATTGTTCCTGATGATTATTCCGTGATAACATCAACTTTTCCCCCTTAATATTTTTATAGCGCCAGCAATAAATATAATAAATGACTGTAATAATTGTTTGCTTACTTTTTCTATATTACTTGTTTTGCTTTAAAACACAACTATTCTTTTGTCGATTTTTGAAAAACAAAAACCGCATTTTTCGTTATCAGTTGATAGAAGCTTTATATAATGGCATTTTTAAGTATTTTTAAACAAATGAAACTTTTGTCATTTGTTAATCGTTAAGCATTTTGCTTTTGCTATATCACTCGATAAAGAATTTAAAATCTTTTCCTTCTAATAGTGATCAAGCTTTTTCATATTAATAAATAATTTCTTTCCTTAATTGTTTTATCAAAATATAAATAAGCCCCCCATATTTAGAATTTCTAAATAGTGGAGAGCTTATTTTTCTTATTACACTAAAACGCTATTTCTCTCGTTTCTTCTTCAAATCAGTTAAACCAAGGATACTTGCCAGAGCAGCAAATGCGAATCCTAATATAGAACCACTATTTTGATCATTACCAGTTTGCGGAAGAATATTAGCTTTTGACTTTTCTTTTAATGAAGTCTGAGTTAATTGGTGTGAGATAAAGTGTTGATTTGAAACCTGTTGCTTTTCTTGTTCAACCGGTTCAGTTGGCAATTGATTACCAGACATTACCTTATTACCATTATTTGTTGGTGCTATTGGTTTAGCCGGTACTGATGGTTCAGTTGGTTGTGCCGGTTGATCAGGATTAGTCGGTGTCGTTGGCTGATCAGGTGTAATTGGCGTTACTGGCTTATCAGGTTCTACTGGTTGATTATTCTTAGTGTATTCAATCTCAATACTCTGATTTTCGTCACTAGGAATAACCATTTCAGCTGGAATAGAGACCTGACTAGCGGTATAGCCATTAATTTCTGGAGCCGTATATGCTGGCCACTCATCATTACCATCAACTTGCCAGCCACTATAGGTTACCTTGCCAGTAACCGCGTCAAATGTTGCCGTCCTGGTAAATTTAACAGTCTGTGTAATTATCTGGCGTTGTCCATCCGGCAGCTTAACAGTAATAGTTCGTGTTATCTCTTTAGTTAAGGATTCCATCTTCTCGTAAGTTGTTGATGGATTACCAGGAACTTTTCCTGTTGGAGCTTTTTCTCCCGGCTTTACAATGATCGTTTGATGTTTGATCAAAACGACAACATTTGGAATTCCAGCAGGAGTAGCCATGACTGTTGCTGGAATTGATTGGCCGGGGACAAGTTCCCAACCTGCTGGCAGAGCTGGATTGATCGCAACCGCCTCACCTGTTTTACCTTGGAGCGCAGTTCGTGTAATTTCATTACCATTTTCGTCACGGTAAATGATAAATCCGGTCTGTTCATTAGGAATGTAGTTAATTTCGACAGTACTGTCACCACTGGCTACTGTGACATCCATCTCAGGAACAATACTTATATTTGTCGTGTACCCTGGTACGGTTGCAGGAGTAAAGGCCGCAAATTCGCCACGATCCCATTTAACATCAGTAACTTCGCCAGTGACTAAATTCTTAGTCCCAGTTCCGGTTAAGACGACTGTTTGCACGGTTTGTTTGTCACCACTTGGCAGGTGCTCAACGATTGTCCGCGTTACCGTCTTATGCTCTTGAACTGGCACAGTAACTGGCTCAATCACGATCACAGTTGTCCCGCCAGTAATCTTTACTGAATGAGGAAGGTCGCCAGTTGGTTGCCAATTAGTCGGAACTTCTGGCTTGAAGGAAACATCACTGCCTTCTTCACCAGTAACCGTCTGTGTATGGATTACTTGACCATTTGCATCTTGGTAACTAATAATCTCTTGGCCTTCCTGTGGTTCCGGAATCTTATCGTACGTGATGTCAACCGTTTCATTTGGTATCTCAGGATTTACCGTCATTGCTGGCACAAGCTTTTGACTAGGTACATAGCCCGTAACAGTTGTAGGTTGATAACTAGCCCATTGCGCAGTGCCTTGAGGAAGCCATTCAGTGTATTTAATTTCACCTGTTACTTCATCAAAGATCGCTGTCCGGGTAAATGTAACTTTTTGTGGAATCGACTCTTCCTTGCCACTTGGGTATTTAACATTGATTGTCCGTGTTGGGGTAACTGTTAGTTGTTCCATTGTCGGGTAGTTCTTGGATGGATCACCTGGAACTTTACCAGTCGGAATGGCAGTCGCAGGAGTTTCTGGAGTAACAACAACCGTCTTATGCTCAACCTTAACTATTACCGTTGGAATTCCTTCCGCTGTAGCAGTGACAGTCTTAGGAATTTCTTGACCTGGAACAATTTCCCAACCCGCTGGTGCTTCTGGGGTGACAGTTATGATTTCACCTGTCTTACCAGTAATTGTTGTAGAACCAATTTCCTTACCATCTGCATCTTGGTAGGAAATCTTACCGCTTTGCTCATTAGCGGTGTAAGTAATGTTGACAGTCACATTCTTTTGGCCGTTCTTGACTTCAACTTCTGGCACAACGTTTTCATTTACCGTGTAACCTGGAATAGTTTCGGGAGTGTATGCATCCCACTTAGCGGTTGACCATTCACCATAAGTTACTTTACCGGTAACGTTATCGTAAGTTGCGTCACGGTAAATCTTAGTCGTTTGAACTTCTGTATTCTTCGTTCCATCTGGCTTAGTTACAACAATCGTTCTCGTAATTGTCTGGTTCAAATCATTTTCATGAGCACCATCAATTACTTTTCCGGTTGGTGTCTTTTCGCCATCAGGAATTGGAGCATTATGATTAACAGCCGTTGTCCCATGTTCAACCTTAATTATTACCGTTGGAATTCCGTCTGCTGTAGCTGTGACAGTCTTAGGAACTTCTTGACTAGGAACTAATTGCCAGCCGGCGGGGATTTCTGGAGTAATAGCTATTGTTTCGCCAGTTTTTCCGCTAAGTGGTGTTGATCCAATTTCCTTACCATCTACATCTTGGTATGAAATCTTACCAGTTTGTTCATTAGCGGTGTAAGTAATATTGACTGTTGTATTATCAGTTTCTTGACTTACATCTTCTTCAGCTACTTGAGCTGGATTTGCCGTGTACCCAGGAATTGTTTCTGACGTGTATGCATCCCATTTACTACTCTTACTATTCAATGTCCAATCACTGTAAGTTATCTCACCAGTTACTTCGTCAAATGTTGCAGTTCTAATAAATTCAACACTTTGAGTGATTGTTTGCTTAGAACCATCTGGCTTAGTTACAACAATTGTACGAGTTGGAGTCTTTACAAGATTGTCCATCTTCTCGTAAGTCTTATTTGGATCACCAGGTACTTTACCATTTGGAATATCTTCCATAGGGGTATCTGGAGTTACAATAATCTTCTTGTGCTCAATCTTAACTATTACCGTTGGAATCCCTTCCGCTGTAGCAGTGACAGTTTTAGAAATTTCTTGGCCTGGAACAATTTTCCATCCTGTTGGTACTTCTGGGGTGACAGTTATGTTTTCACCTGTCTTACCAGTGATTGTTGTAGAACCAATTTCCTTACCAGCTACATCTTGGTAGGAAATCTTACCACTTTGCTCATTAGCGGTGTAAGTGATGTTGACTGTCTCATCTTGTTGACCGTTCTTCACTTCAATCTCTGGCACAACGCTCTCACTTGAAGTGTAGCCTTTGATCTGGGCTGGAGTAAATTCTTTCCAGTCTCCAGTTGACCATTCTCCATAAGTTACTTCACCTGTGACATCATCATAAGTTGCGTCACGGTAAATCTTAGCTTCTTGAGGGATCTTCTGTTTTGTTCCATCTGGGTTAGTTACAACAATCGTTCTCGTAATCGTCTGGTTCAAATCATTTTCATGTGCCCCATCAATTACTTTTCCGGTTGGTGTCTTTTCACCGTCTGGAACTGGATTAGTATGATCAACATTGGTTATGCCATGCTTAATCTTGATAGTAGTAATTCCATTTTCAAGCGTAATTTCACTTGGCACACTGCTTGGATCACTTGCTACCCAACCAGCAGGGAATTGAGGAGTAAATTCAACTTGATTTCCTTTAAGCTTCCCACCAACTGAGAATGTACTAATTACCTTACCATCAGCATCCACATAGTTAATAGTTTGGCTACTATTTTCCAAAGTAAATGTCGCTGTTGAACTAAAAGCAATATTGTAATTTGGATTTTCTTGACGAATCTTACTGATTGCCTCTTCGCTAAGTTCAACGGCATAAGTTCCAGCTTCAGTTAATTGAGCTGGATGACCATCTTTACTGAAGATAAAGTCACTTGCCATCAACCCTGTAATCGTTTGACCATTTACCATCACCGTGTAGTGACTAGGATCAAGCTCTAAATCTTGCGTAGTTTGAGAACCACTTAGCGTTGCCGTCGCCTTAGCTGGCACAATTGTTAATGATCCTTTACTCCCATCATAACTATAATTGTAGTTACTATCAGCTGCCTTGATTGCAGCGATACCAGCTTGGCTTAGTTCAACTTGGTAAGTACCAACATTTATTGGATTATCGATAACTTGAATGTCTTTGGCAGTTAATTGGTAAGTTTGACCATTAGAAAGTTTAACTTCAAAGTTACCAGGATCTAATGCTACTACACTGCCTGTATAAGGAGTTTCTTGATTACCATTAAAACTGACGGTTGCATTTGCCTTAGTAATTATTACGCTAGCTAAGCCCTTGAAATTCCAAGTGTAATTATTGTTAGTGGCAATCTTACTTTGACTAGAATCTTTAAGCTTCAAGTAGTAAGTACCAGCATTTACTGGGTTAGCAATTACTTTTCCATCTTCATCAACCCACTCATAGTCGTCAGCAGATAGAGTTGGGGCGGTAAGATCTACACCATTGTTCGTAGAAATAGTGTTAGTAATCTTATCAACATTAATTTCTGGAGTTTGGCCGTTGTAAACCACATCGTAGGAGCCTGAAGTAGTTACATTAGCGTTAGCTTTTTCGATTGTAAAATCTACAGCATCATTATTGTAGGTATAGTTATAGTGATTACTTTCAAGATTTCGAATTTGATCTAAGGCTGCCTCGGTTAATCTTACTTTGTAACTACCTGCATCAGTTGGCGCAGAAATTTGATTGCCTTGATCATTTACAAATTCAAGATCTGCAGGCTTTAAGACATAAGTTTGACCATTTGATAACTTCACGCTAATGCCGTTAACAACTCCATCAGTAGCTGGAATAACTACTGGATTTTCTGTGTAAATTGTTGAAGCTGACCCATCAAGAGTAATGTTTGCAGTAGCCTTTTCAATATGATAATTACCTTCACCTTGGTAATTCCAAGTATAGTTGGCATTTCCAGCAATCGCATTTTGAACTTTTTGCCAGCCAGCCTGGCTCAAACGAACTTGATAAGTTCCAACTTCGCTCGGTGCAGAAATTACTTTCCTATTTTGTAAGAATTCATAATCAACTGCTGTTAATTGCAAAGTACTTGGCAAAGCAATGGTCTTTTCATTTGGATTATCAGTAGTGATTTCTGGAATAAAGTTAGCTGGATTAATTGTTGCCGGATTACCAGTCCAAGTAACAGTTTGATCACTAGTATTTGGCAAAGTAATCACAGCATTAGCTTGACTAATAATATAAGTATACTCACCGTCAATTGCACCAGTGGCAAAACTGTAGTTAGGGTTAGCAGCCTGAATCTTGGCAATTGAGTTATCCTTAAGCTTCAAGTAGTAAGTGCCAACATTAGTTGGTAAGCCAGTCATTTCAGTGTAAGCACTGTCTGCATTCTTGGTGTACCAAGCGTAGTCATCAGCGGTTAAATTAGAAAGATCTAAGCTTTGGCCATCAACTAACCCACTTGGCGTCCAAGTAATTGAATTAAGAACATCACTAACCGTAGTTTCTTGACCATTGTAAACCTTATTACCATTTCCGCCTAAAGTATCAGTAGCTGCTTTTTGATTAATTGTGTACTTAATCGTGCCACCTGCCGTATTAAAGCTGTAGTTAGGATTATCCTTTTGCAATGCTTGCAGAGCAGAAGGTTTCAGACGTGCTTCGTACGCGCCAGCATCAGTTGGAATCGCATCTAGCTTCTCACCTTGGGCATCATACCAGTCAAAATCACTGGCAGTAATGTCTTTCATTGATAATGGACTATCAGTAATAAGATCAGTAGCGCTAATCGTTAAGTCATTTACATCTAAACTAGCAGCTTGACCATCGTAAGTCTTTTCTTGATTACTACCAGAAATAGTGACATCAGTAATTGACTTAGGAATGATTTCAAAAGTAGCTGAACCAGTTAAGTTATCCGCACTAATTTTTGCATTTCCTGAACCAGCATATTGATCAATTACAGCTTGCAAATGAGCCAAACCAGCTTGGGTCAATTTAATAGTGTAAGTACCTACATTAGTTGGTGCCTCACCATTAGTCCAAATGTAATCACCATCTTGCAAGTGGTAAATGCTATTTTCAGTGCTACCCGGGAAAGTCAAGTTAACAACGATGTTACCACCATTGTTAATTTCAGCGGTAGTTACTGGCGAGCCATTAAATATCATTTGGTTAGAACCTGACAAGCTTGCACTGGCATCAGTAGCTGAATTAATCGTGTAAGTTGCCTGGGTGTTAAATGTCCACTTGTAGTTATCACCATTGTTACCAGTTAAATTCTTCAACTTAGCTTGGCCGGCTGGTGATAATTCAACTGTATAAGTTCCAGCATTAATAGGATCACCATTAGCAAACTGCAAATCATCAGCCGCCAACTGAATCGTTTGTGCAGTACCATCTGGAGCATAAACAGTAGCTGAATAAGTTAAATTATAGTTACCAGTATTCAAATCACTTGGCGTAGTAGTTTTCCCGTCATAGGTCTTACTATCGCTACCGTCTAAGCTGATCGTGACTTTGCCTTGGTTCACCTTAAAGATGCCATAAGTAGTTACATCGCCAGCAGCTTGTGGATAGGCATAGTTAGTACCCAAAGCAGTCTTGATATTATCCAGACCTTGAGATGATAAAACAACTTGGTAACTACCAACATTGCCTGGTTTTTGACTAAAAATCAAGTCTCCATCTTTAGCTTGGTAGTTTAAAGTATCACCATTTTCGGTCAACACAGTTAGAGTGTAGCCTTGAGGGTTCTTCTTAATAGCATTTAACCACTCATTAGAACCATAAGTTACGTTTTGCTCATTGCCATCGACAGTAATCTTTATTGGCATTTGATCAACAAAGAAGTTAGCCCGTGCTGCAGAAGCTTGCGTCCAATTATAGTTAGTTGAACCAGTTAAAGCTTGAAGTTTCTTCAACCCTTGATCAGATAATCTCACTTCATAAGTACCAACGTTACCTGGAGCAGTTACAAACTCTAAATCGCCTGTTTCAAGCTTCAAATTTGTATAAATTGGCTCATGTTCATTGTCAGTTGTCGCATTCTTAACCGGTGCAGTAATGGTAATAGTGTAGCCATTATCGTCACCATATTGAATCGTTGAATTTTCACCATATTTAATATGTTCTGCGCCATTAATCGTAACGGTAGTATCAGCAGGTGTAATGACATACGTAGCTGGTTCATGCTTGCCATCAACAGTAGTCGCATCAGATGATCCACTTCTAGCAGGACTATTAGTCCCACTAACAGCGTCCCAATCATAATCTGGAAAAGCTGCCTGTAGTCTTTGTAACAATTGATCAGCAATCTTAACTTGATAAGTGCCGACATTGACTGGCATTTGATCATTAGTAAAGCCATTAATGTAGACATCTCCAGACTTCAAACCACCAATTACTTGGATAATTTCAGCATCAGTTGGCACAGGAACACTGCTATTCCAATTAGTTAGTTCAATATGGTAAGCACTTGGATCGAGAGCTAAATCAGTCCCGTAAGTGGTCGTTTGATTACCGCTTAAAGTAACTTGAGCCTTGCGAGCATAGATTAAGAAATTACCAGTAGTTCCACCTAAACTAATGTCATAATTGCTTGCACCGGTTATGGCCTTAATCTTATTAAGTGCAGCATTAGTTAGACGAACGTAGTAAGCTGGGTCACCAGTTTTATCGTTTTCTTGCGCATTAGCATGGCTGACTGAATTACCAGTGCTATCGACAACTTCTAAATCTTCTGGCGTTAAATTGAAGCTTCCTAGTCCAATCGGTTCATCAGTTGAGTTACCCCACACTAGTTTAATATCACCATTATCAAGCTGTGTTTGGGTAATGGCTGCATTTTGACCGTTATAAACTTCTGATGCCGTTCCAGTTACGCCAATAACTAGACTTGCTGGATAAATTTGATAAGTAATGCGGCCTGAAATGGTACTATTTCCATCCTTAACAAATGTATAGTTAGGGTTAGCCGCTGCAAAGGCTGAGTTACCCTTTTCATTTAATTGCAAGTAGTAATAACCCGCATTAGTTGGAGCACTAATCTGATTGCCATCTTGATCAACCCATTCAAAGTCATCGGCAGCTAAATCTGGAATCGTTAAACCTTGAACATTATTGAAGCCAAAGTTTTTCTTGGTTTCTTCATTAGTTGGATCAAAACTTACTGCGTGGCCATTGTATTCACTCTTTTCATTACCATCTAACTGAACGTCTGGTGAGATAGCTTGTGTAATTTGGAAAGTAGCACTACCAGTATTGTCCTTAGACAAGATAACATTGCCTTTACCAACAGCCTCATCAATTGCAGCTTGAATTTTATCAAGACCTACGCTAGAAAGAGTCAGAGTATAATTACCAGCATTAACAGGTGTTTTACCATCTTGAGTATTCCAAGCGTAGTCTCCATCTGCAAGAGTAAAACTAGTTGGTAAGTTAACAACATTATTACCATTAATGGCTACCTTGATGGTTGAACCATCAGTATACAAATCAGCTGTCGTTACTGAATTGCCATTGTAAACCATCGAATTGTGACCGCTAAGTTCAGTATTAGCGCTCGCAGGAGTAATGGTGTAAGTACCAGTTCCACTAGATGCTGTGGCAGCCCAAGTTACATTATCACTATTAATTTCTTTGATATGATCCCAACCAGCTTGCGATAAACGAACTTCATATTTTCCAACATTAATTGGGACAGTAGTAGTCCAAGTCCCATCAACATTAAATTCAATATCGCCAGCAACTAAGTTATAAGTTGGATTATTTGGTTCATTCAGCTTAATTGAGAAGCCGTTTAAGTAATCTCTATTAGGACTACCAGTGTAAGCGTATGAAGGATTGCCACTAAATTCTGCAGATGCTTGGGCCTTGTTAATGACTAAAGTACCGAAACTCGTACCTTGGCTAATCTTGTAGTTATCACCAACTGCCTTTTGAATCTTCGCAACACCGGCATCAGTTAAGACAATATGGTAAACACCATCAGCATTCGTTGCAGTGATAGGCTTACCGCTGACATCAACAATTTGGAAGTCACCAGAATCCAATTTAACATTGCTTAAGCTTGCTGTTGCGCCATCTTTAGCGCTAATTCTTACTTGGACGCTGTTAGTGCCATTAGCATTATAATTAACACTAATTGGTTGACCGGTGTAGGTTTCGGTTTGTGTTCCCTCCACACTAATAGTATTTTCAGCAGCTGTAATGGTGTAAGTAGCTAAGTCACCACCATTAGTCAAAGTAAAGTTAGGATTATCCTTCTGTAGAGTAGAGAGTGCAGAATCCTTAAGTTTTATGTAGTAAGTTCCCACATTTTCAGGATTACTGATCGAATTACCCTGAGCGTCTACCCACTCATAACTATCACTAGTAAGGCCAGTAGTATTTAAAGCAACTTTGGCATTGTTAAAGTTAGTAGTAATTGTTAATTTGGAAGGATCGATGCTAGTCGTTGGTTGGGCATCATAGATCTTAGTGTAACTTCCAGATGTCTGGTTGCTTAAAGTGAAAGTAACTGGTGCCGGATTAATAATATAGGTTGCAGTACTGGTAAAGGTTGAATTACCCTGAGCATCTACCCATTTAATACTGTTATTACCAAATTCTTTTATAATATTTTGCTTACCTTGTTCTGACCAACGTAACTCATAAGTGCCTGCATTAGTTGGCATTTCAGTCGTCCAAGTTTGACCATTATCAGATGAAAATTCAACATCTCCGGCCTGTAAAGTATAGTAGAGGCCTCCCGTTGGCCCTGTCACTCCAACATAGATTGGATTATCACCGTTCCCATCATTAAGGTCATCAAGAGTGATTGGACTGCCAGTATAAGTTGACTCATTAGTACCTGCCAAAAATGCTGTTGCAGTTGCCGTATAGGTTATATTAATTACAGTCGGAAGGGTAGCGATAGTGACAGTTTGAGCTGGAATAGGTCTCCAGTTAGGAATATCTAACGTTGTTTCAGTAGTTGTCCCATCAGGATGCGTAACGATTTGTTTAATGACTTTCGTATAATTATTAGGAACCGGTATATTGTTGTAGCGTCCCCACTTACCTGTAGTCCAGCCACTCCCATCAAAGCCATCAAATGTTACTCCGCTATCATCAGCATTTACTTTAACAGGTCTAGTAATCGTGGCTGATTGAGTGGTGGTAGATGGTTTGACCAGGGCAGACCCGTTTATAGATTTATCGATCCCAATCATGTTAATTACACGATTAATAGTTTTTTCTACCAACGATTTAGGGACATAGTAAGTGGTTAAATCGTTACGAACATACCAAGTTGGATCCGTTGCATTCGTAAATACTGTTCCTGGATTAAAATTGGGAGAAGCAAAAGTATTGGTAGCGTATATACCCTGCAATTGTATAGTAGCCACAACATAGTCGTTGCCAGCATCTGGAACATTTACACTAAAAGGTTGATTACTCTTTGGCAAATTCCATGAACCAGAAATCACATGAAAACCTGGATTTGCTGTGTCCCCTTCATTTTGATCCCATTGCCAATTGCCGCTATAGACAACTTTATTGGTTGCAGGATCAATTGTACCAGTTTGGGCATAAAAGACTTGAACTTGTGCATCTGGTCTAAATGAGTCTCCATTCTTATCCCCACCAGCAATCACAAATTTAGCGGTTATGGTTCTAGCTTCAGTTTTATTTGGAACATAGAAGATAGTATGCACCGGCTGAGCTTCGTAAAGAGATACAGCAGTCGTATAAGCACTTGAGCCTTTAGAAGTATCGCTGGTATCGTCATCACTACCATTCCAAGTAGGGAAAACAAATTGATTAGCGGGAACTTTATTAGTATTTGTAGCAGGACCACCAGTGTAAGCTGTATATCCATTTAAGGTTGGTACATTGGCAGTTACCGTAGCCCACTCTTGCGGTAAATTAGTCCAAGTCCCGGATACTACATGGTAACCAGGTGTATTACTATCACCTTTTTTAGTATTCCATTGCCATGGACCATACGTAACAGTTCCAGTTACCAAATCTTTTGTAGCTTGCCGAGTATAGTAAACATCTAAAACTGCAGAAGTAAAGGCATTACCATCCTCAGTGTAAGTACCGTCTTCATTAACTTTTGTCTTAACGTAATTTACGGTAACAGTACGTGTTTCTTGGGCGGCTGGCTCAGTATTGGTTACATCTTGTGTTTTATGAACTAGGTGAACCGTCATATTCGCACCATATAACGAAGCGGCAATCTTGTTAGCTTCTTCGCTTGTAATAGCAGCATGTGCTGGCTCTCCTATCGCTTCAAGACGCCCATTAAAAGATTCAAGATTGTTCGTAGTAAGCCAGGTAACATTGGGGATCGTCCAATTACAATTAGGATTAGAAAATGGCACCCAGCGATCACCAGCTAAAATTACGTCGTCCGGAACGCCGCTTACGCTAACAGATTGATAATTTCCAGTATTTATACCTGGAAATGAAATCTGATTCCAGCCGCCATTAGGTGCTTTTTCCCATGTGAATTGCTTAAGTTCTTTATTTTCCGTATCATCCCAGTAAGTGATCGTAAACTGCATTTGTTGAGTAACGGTAACCTTAGCAGTAGCTGGAGCAGTTACAGCAGTGTATTGCTGACCATTCACAGAAACTGGATAAGTTGCAATAACTTTAACATTATATGTTCCTACTTGATCCCAATTTGGTTCACTATTATCAACAAATTCAAATGTAGTACCTGATGGAAAATCAGCAACATTAGTGACTAAATCTTTAGCTGTTAAAGTCTTCCCCTTATAGGTAGTCTTATCTTGAATCTGAATTTCTTTCTTTTGATCTGCTGGGATGGTAACAACTTGGTATGTAGCAGTTGCATAGTTAACCAAGTGATTGTTGTGACCAGTTACATCATCAACAGGGGCAGTTGAAACTCTCTTTAATACATAGTTATGTTCAGTAACATAGTCCTCAAGCTTTTGATCAACCATCTCTTTGTAACTATTAATGGCATCAGTCATGTTACTTGCACCAGCTGCATCATAAACAACAGGGAACGAAATAGTTGTACTTTGCCCACCATCTGCATTATTAATAGTGATATTGTGTGTACTATTGTTTTTATTGGATAAAAGAGTGTAGAGACTACCACTAGTCAAAATAATTGGTTGAGTAAAGCCACCATTGGCAATACCCAAAGTGTTTAACTTATCAGCAGTAAGGGTGGAGTTATTACCGAGATAAACGACTGACTGAGTATTATTTATGACATTCGATGCACTGGTTACCTTACTAAAGTCCCAGTTAGAAAAATCAACATACTGAGCCGATGAACCAGCAAACAAGTTTGTCATATTGGTAACGTTGCTCGTGTTCCAGTTAGCAATCGCACTTGCATCAACCAATGATCCTTCATTGGCAAAAGTTGCTTCAAGATTAGTTACCTTACTGGTATTCCAGTTTTCCAAACCATGCAGGCTAGTTAGAGCCCTGTTAACATTAAATGCCCGATTCAGATCAGTCACATTGCTAGTATCCCAATTAGCTAAGGCACTAATGTCAGTCAAATTAGCATCACTCATAAAGATGACGCCCATGTCAGTTACATGACTTACATTCCAATTTTCTAAACCTTGTAAGTTCGTAAAACTATTATTAGCAAATGCAGTGTTAAGTTTTTGTAAACTGTCAGTCTTCCAATTGCTCAAAGGAGAAAGATCTGTAACTTTGTTAACATTGTTGAAAATCCGAGTCATATTCGTAACTTTTTGAACATCCCAGTTTTCCAAACCAGTTAAACTAGTCAAGCCAGTCGCATTTTGGAATAAAAGGGACATATTAGTTACATTGGAAACATCCCAGTCACTGATTCCAGTCAAAGATGATAGGTTAGAAGCACCTTCAAAAGTACTTTGCATTGAAGTAACGCTACTAGTATCTAAACTATTAGCATCTAAATTGGTCAAAGTAGTATTCGTGTTGAAAGTATTATCTAAATTAGTGCTTGCAAGCTTAATCTTCTTGTCATCAGTCTTACTAAAAGCAATAGTAGCAGCATTTTGCCAGCTTTTAATTAAATCATTAGAGATCGACACTTGAAGATTATTAGTTGATTTTCCAGCTTGCTCAAAGTCAGCCTCATTAGGCACAATAATGTGAGTTTGATCACCAGTGTAGCCAGTTAATTGGTAATAATTGTTTCCATCAAAAGTGGTCGTCTGCCCTGTCCACTTAGAAGTATCTAATGTACCCCAAGTAGCAGAATCATAGCCACCATTTGTGGTAGTAGTGGCTGTTGTTGCAGCAATCTTATTTTCTTCTTCACTATTAGTTTTATTTGCAACAGAAGCGGAACTTGACTTTTCAGTAGCCTGAGCAGTTGTAGCTTTTTGTTCACTGGTTTTAGGAGTATCAGTAGTATTAGCTACAACATCTCTCTTCGTTTCATCAGATGGCTGAGCACTACTTTGCGGTTGCGTCGATTCAGCTGCAGTTACAGTACTGCCACTTGCTTGCGTTGTTGCTGGGGTGGTCGTATTTGCTTGGACACTAGCATTTACTACCGCAGTTGCTCCAAAAGCCAGCATAAAAGTAGCACAGGCAGTAATCCACTGTTTTTTTGCTTTGTATAATTTATAATTCTTATTTTTGGGAGTCATGCTCCGTAAAGGATTATTTTTACCCATAAGATATCCCCCGTCTCTTAATCATTTATCTTCTTATAATTATAGTCCAATCTAAATCCTTTTAAATTAACTTTTTATCATCTTATTAATTTAAAGGCCAACAGAATTTATACTTGGCATTGTTAAGAGCAAAATTAATAAAAAAACGAATGGTCGCTTTACGCTTAATACCATCCGTAACGCATCAGTCATTATTTTTCGTTGCTTTTTTTGGCTGCTTTTTTTCGAACAGGTGATATACAAACCGTGCAACCAGTGCTTGTAAAACAATTGTGACAACGCTTTGTGCAAGTTTTCTTTCCCATTTCATAATTTTAGCTCCCTTACTTAAATCATGCCTTGTAGTTAAACCTAAGATTCTATCACTTTAATTATACGCTCTTTTGGTCAAATTGTTTAACAGAACGAAAAAAGCCCCTTTCTTTTTTCGAAAGAGGCTATTTATGATTAATTTGTTAAATAGCTTAAGGGCTTATCAACATTAACCTTTGTTTCTTGATATTTTTTAGCAATCCATTGTTGAATTTGCTTATTATGATAAAGCTTAACTAACTTCTTATATTCCTTATTATCACGATTCTTCTTAGCAGTTGCTAAAACATTAATGTTATTCTTCGTGCTTTGACCAACTTGTTCGTGATAAATAGAATCTTTCAACACATTTAAATGACCAGTTAACGCAATCGTATTACCGATTAATACTAAATCAGTTGACTTTAATACCCGTGGTCCGGTGGTATCATCAATTTCTTTAAATTGAAGGTTCTTTGGATTAGCTGCAATCTCATTGGTTCCACTAGTTGCCCCAAAGCCCGGCTTCAATTTTATTAACCCTGCACTTTGTAAGAGCAAGAGACCACGCGCCGTGTTTGCTGGATTATTAGCGATCGCAACCGTGGCACCATCTGGAATATCTTTAACACTCTTATACTTATCTGAATATAAGCCCATTGGTTCTAAATAGGTAGTTCCAATCGCCGCCAACTGTGCTTTCTTATTTTCCTTATTATAAGCTTGCAGATATGACCATGATTGGAAAGCATTAACGTCAATTTCACCACTAGCAGTCGCCCGGTTTAAGGCTACGGGATCAGTAAAACTCTTGACCTTAATCTTCAAACCTTCATCTTTGGCTTGCTTACTATTTGCAATGTGTTGCCAAACCTGCACATCCGGGCCAATCGTTCCAACAGTAATCTCATCGTTGCGGGTAAACCCACCATTAGCGCCCACACTAAGTCCAGCCGCAACTAAAATCACTACTACAATACCAACAATCCACCAACTAGTATGTTTTTTCTTTCTCATCATAACTACCCCTTTACTTTTGTTTTCGCTATTCGTCATAACTAATCGCAATAGCCAACGGGATCCGACATGTCGTTATTCTCGAGAAATCCTTAGTCAGCGTTTACCAAAATTATTATTAGTCAACCACGTGGCGTTCAAATGGCTTATCTGAAATACCTTCATCAAGAATCTTCTTTGACCATTCCTTAGCAGAGAATAATGAATGATCACGGTAGTTACCACAAGATTCAATCGTTGTTCCTTGAACATCTTCCCACTTAGTCTTGTAGGCAATTTCTTCAAGTGAAGACTTCAAGGCCTTGGCAACTTCAGTAGTTGAGTGTTCACCCCATGTAATTAAGTGGAAACCAGTCCGGCAGCCAAATGGAGAGCAATCAATTACACCGTCCAAACGGTCACGAAGCAAGCCAGCAAGCAAGTGTTCAATCGTATGCAAACCAGCAGTTGGAATTGCATTTTCATTTGGTTGAACTAACCGTAAATCATAGTTACTAATCTTATCTCCCTTTGGCCCTTCTTCAACAGTAATTAAACGAACGTAAGGTGCCTTAACCTTTGTGTGATCTAATGTAAAACTTTCAACTTTAGCCATAGTAAAACTCTCCTTTTCTGCCTGATGAGGATAAATCTTGGAACTAAAAAATCCCTAGGAACGGCAACCTAACCAATTCCTAGGGACGTTTAATATTCATTAACGTGATACCACCCTAATTTAGCCTTATCTCACAATAAGACCCGCAAGAAGTACATAAAAATACTCCAGCACGGTAACGGGTGCTAATCGCTTGCTGCTAACATATATGCTCACAGCATCAGTCTGCTCCAAGACCATCTTCATTATTCATTACCATACTAGTTCTCATCTTTCCTAGCTCTCTGTAATGGCATTAAATAATTACTCATCTTTTCTAAGCAATTTATAATTTAATTGTAATTATAATATCCTTATCCTTACTAATTGTCAACACCTATTTCAAAATTATTCATGATATAACATTCTTAACGTTTTAGCATCATTTTTAGTTATTCCGTTTTTGATGTTTCGCGGAATCATCACACTATGCTCATATTCTGGAGCGTGAGCCAATCCAAGTGCATGTCCCAATTCGTGTTGAGCAACCTCACTTCGGAATTCTTTGTTAGTATAGTCCAACTGGTTAGGGTCCAAAGTTGAAATTGCCTTATGCAAGGTATTCGTGGTCGGATCATATTCAGTTCGGGTTGAGCCGAGTTCAGATGTTGTATAGCCAACACCATTGTTTCCCGTATTATTTCGTGCTAGATCACCATCAGCCGCAATAATATTGGCCTTATCTTCGTTCTTAGTCCAGCGGATATGAACTGCTTTCGTCTTATTCCACTTTTTGACCGCATCACGAAAAGCCCATTTTAATTTTGGATCAGCCGTTTCCATATAAATAGTAATATTCTTTTTCTTCCACTTAAAGCCTTCAAGCGGTGTCGGTGTATTTTCTGGGATTCTTAGCCGGTCTGCATTTGGTCGTTGGTCACCATTAGAAAACTGAAAATCATTACTATTAGAAGAATCCTGGCTAAAAAATGATGATTGGAAGGGTTGAGAAGGCGCATCTGCATCAGCAAGGACATGATAATCGACAATTCCAACCATGCCAGCGACTAAGAGTGCTACTAAAAATCGACGCATTTAATCATCCCCATTCCATAAAGTTAGAAATGACAACACGGTTCGAGGCGTTCCTGCCAGAAACTGACAATCCAGTTCTGAGAGAAAAAGCCGATCACCGTTCCAATATTAAAAGCAAAGATTGCATGATTTTTAAGAGAACATAACAAGATAATGATAACGGGCAAGACAATGTTAAAGTATTTCGTAAATTTAAGACTGGCGCGCCGTTTTAAGTAGACTGTTAACTTATCGTGTGGATGAAAACAACAATCACACTGTTGGTAAAGAGCATACCCGGCAAAGGCAATCACTAAGCCGAGTAGGTCAAAACCGAAGCGCAGGAAAATGTTCATCGTATCCATTCCCCAAAAGCGCCATAAGTTCGCAAAAAGTTGCATTAAAATACTGTACGGAACTAAAAACGTTAATTCCCAGCCAAATTCTTTAGGGACAAATTCACCAACCAAAAGAATATTAAGGCCAATGACAAATAGTCCTTCTGTAAAAATCGTCTCTGTCATGTTCCAGCCCATCATATGCATAATATTGACGATGGAGGCTGGCCATGGCATACTCCCTAAGTTTGTTACAATCGTCATTGAATGACCAATTGAGTTTAAGACAATCGCCAGTGCTAAAAATACATACCGACGCATTTTTATCATCCCGTTTACGCTTATTCTCTATCACAGTATTTTAGCACGCTTATTGATTTTTTACTTTAAAATAGTAAAGAGGTTGGTTCCCCAGCCTCTTTCGTTTCAATCATTTTTAAACATTAGTCGCGTTCAAAGCCATCCATAATAATGTAAGACTTGATTGCTTCACGCTTATCCATTGCTTCATAAGCTTCTTGAATTTGGTCAAGGTCAAAACTCTTAGTAAAGACCTTACCAGGGTTAATGTCACCATCAAGTACAGCCTTCAACAATACGTCCTTGTCATAAGTAGTTACTGATGCTGGACCACCGCCGACAATAGTGTTGTTATAGAATGGTGCTGTCATGTCCATCTTTGGCGTATGAGGTAATCCGACCCGGCCAACGATGGTACCTGGACGACCAACTTTCATGGCAGTATCAGTTGATTGTTCTGTACCGACACATTCAAGAACAGCGTCGGCACCGGCGCCATTTGTGAGTTCCATGATCTTTTGAACTGCTTCGTCACCACGTTCAGCGACATTGTCCGTAGCACCAAATTCCTTAGCAAGAGCTTGACGATCAGCGTGCCGACTAGTAGAAATGATCTTCTTGGCGCCCCGCATCTTGGCAGCAATAATCGCACAAAGCCCAACAGCACCGTCACCCATTACAACAACCGTATCGCCAGCGCTAACATTAGCAACTCGTGCAGCGTGGTAACCAGTAGCCATAACGTCAGCAAGGGTTAAGAGGGACTTAAGCATTCCTTCACTGTAGTCACTTGGCTTGCCTGGAACTTTAACAAGCGCCCATTGACCGTGTTGGAATCGAATATATTGAGCTTGAACACCCGAGCTAAAGTTATCACTGTGACTTTGGCAAGAGCCATCGAAGCCCGCGCGACAAGCAGCACAGTGCCCACATCCATGAGTAAATGGAGCAATCACAAAGTCACCAGGCTTGACAGTAGTGATATCTTCACCAACTTCTTCAACAATTCCAATTGCTTCATGACCAGAGTTTTCAGAATCTTTTTCAACTGAATTAATTCCTCGGAAGTTCCATAAGTCGGAACCACAAACACAGGTCCGCACTACCTTAATAATCACGTCATCAGGTTTTTCAATTGTTGGACGATCGACATCAGCAATCTTCATTTGACCTGCTTTTTCAAAAATTGCTTTTTTCATTGGAATTGCCTCCTTTATTCTAAAAATAGTTTAGAACTATCCAATTCCAAAATCCAATATTTAAATTTTATTCTTTTCCATTCAGTTTTTGAATATCTATCTCTATCCAATTTTATCATTTTATGCTATAAAATATTTTATAACGTGTTAATATATAGGTGATAAATAAAGTTATTAGTATGGTCTTAGCTTTACTTATCACTTTCTTTTTAGGGAATGGGGTCACGAGCTGGCGATTTAGATGCATCGTTGAGCGCACAGTAATAATCTTTGCGTTGCTTGATGACGCCATTCTTCTCAAAAAGGATTCGTTGTTTTCTAGATAGAATATTCATTAATACACAGTTACAAAACAATCTCTATTTAGAGACAGCTTTTCCAATAACAATCCCACCATGACGTCAGATGGTGGGATTGTTTCTTTTATTATTGATTTGCAATTCGTTCAAAGTTACTTTCCAGATCCGTATTAGTCGTTGGATGACAATCTGGATCACCATTATTCGATTGATCAACTAACACAACCGGTTTACCATTATGGAAGGCAAAGAAATATGTAATTCGATTTGGCAATGGCGGTTCTGTCCCGTCATGATTATAGATCGCTACAACATTATATTCATAATCACCCTTGCCTGATGGTGCCCAGCCAATCAAACCAGACTGTCCTTCTACTAATTCTTTACTCAAACCATCAGGGTATGTTATTCCTGTTGAAACCTTCAATTCATTTTGACCATCATATTGTTCATAGGATTGGTGCATTGTTGGTCCCCATTTTTGCATAAATGATGCCAACTGCTCATTCTTTTGATTATTCCATAATGAACTATCGTGGTGCGACTCACTACTACTACTTGTATTATTATTAGTAGTATTTTGATTGCTACTAGCTTCTGAATTAGTCTTTGCGGTATTGCTACTGCTTTGCGTATTTTGGTTTCCACAACCAGCTAAGGCAACTCCCAAGCTAGCAACCGCAAGAACTCCTATTAATTTTTTCAATTTTATCCTCCCGAAACGTAAATAAAGACCAGAAAGAATGCTTCCCTATCCTTTCCAGTCTACCTATTAATCCTCAACTTTTTTAGCGTCGTTCATTGCTTTCATGATTGAAGGATTCTTTGAATGACAATCCTTGATCATTTGGATATCTTCTTCGCTTAATTCAACAGTGTATTTAGCCATGATCTTCCCTCGCTTTACTTAAAAAATTACACCCTTACTATATCACATCACAGGAGCAGTGTCTGGCTTAATCAGTAAATTAAGATCATTAATTGACATTCAACGGAGATTTGCTAAGATTGAATTAAATTGCATAAATGGGGAGCTTGCAGACAGGCTGAGAGGGGACTATGCGTCTCGACCCAATGAACCTGATTTGGATAATGCCAACGTAGGAAGGACTAATAGAGGACGACCAGGATCAAAGTGATTACTGGTCGCTTTTTACTTTGCACTATCTTAATCAAATTAAACATAAGGATGGTGGAATTATGCAACGACAGACAACAATTACCGAAAACAGCATGATTTGGTGTGGCGCTGGAATTTCAATTGCCGAAATCCTAACCGGGACTTACTTGGCACCCCTTGGTTTTACAAAAGGGATCGCCGTAATTATCATCGGTCACCTTATCGGCTGTTTTTTGCTATTTTTAGCTGGAATTATCGGTGGTCAGCAACGTCTCAGTTCAATGAATGCTGCAAAAATTAGTTTTGGGCAAAATGGCAGTAAGTTTTTTGCCTTATTGAACGTTCTCCAACTGATCGGCTGGACCGGAATCATGATTTATGACGGTGCATTAGCAGCCAATGGGGTCTGGCACCTTAATCAAGCATTATGGGTCATTTTAATCGGCGCCCTGATCATTGGTTGGCTGCTCGTTGGGGTTCGGCACCTTTATCATCTTAATCTTGTAACCATCTCGACGTTATTAATTTTAAGCGGCCTCCTATGCGCAGCAATTTTTACCCACCATTCTGTTAGTTCATCAACTGGTACATTGTCATGGGCCCAGGGGATGGAGCTAGTTATCGCCATGCCATTATCGTGGTTGCCACTTATTAGCGATTACACCAGCGTTGCCCAACGACCCGTGCCAACCAGCGGGGTTAGTTCAGTTGTCTATGGCCTAACTAGTTGTTGGATGGCTTTCATCGGTTTAGGAGCTGCTATCCTTACCCATGAAATTAACATCGCCACGATTATTTTACGGGCCGGCTTGGGAATTGCCGGTTTATTTATCATTATTTTTTCCACAATCACAACGACATTTATGGACGCTTATTCTGCTGGTGTTTCTTCAAAAACGATTTTCAATAAATGGTCGGGAACAATGGCCGCAATTGGTGCAACTATTCTAGGAACAATTAGTGCATTAATTTTCCCCATGGATAACATCAGTAATTTTCTTTACCTTATTGGCTCAGTTTTTGCACCAATGATTGCGATTCAAATTACAGATTACTTCATTTTGAAAGTAGATTATCGTCAACAAAATTGCCAATGGACTAACCTAATTCTCTGGTTGATTGGTTTTATCATTTACCGAATTCTGCTAAATTATTCATTTCCGCTCGGCAGTACCGTTACTACCATCATTGTCATCATCGCAATGACATGGAGCACCTGTCGCGTTATGAAATTAGTTAAAGCAAAATAGTTAAGCTAAATAATTCCAGGAAAAGAATATTAAGTTCATTTGTCCTAATAACCGTTTAGGGCAGCTGGACTTTTTATTTTAAATTCAGTTCAAACCCCATATGTTTATTGTCAATTTTGTCATCAATATAAATCGTTCCGCGTTTTATAAAGCCAATCTCCTGGCCTATTTTTTGGACGGGAATATTTTTATAATGCGTATCATAGCGGAAATTCCTTACTCCCTGCAAATAACCAACCGTAAGTAAGTTAGAAAAGATGTATTTTCCAAAACCTTGACCATTTTTAGAAGGAAGAACTGCTAGTCGATGAATGATCGCATATGGCTCATTCGGCTTTAACCATGATCCATCTTTAATCTCTTCATACGTTTGTTCCGGAGTTAGTTGTAAAGTAGCCGTCCCAACAATTTTTTGGTTATCAATTAACACCCAATTATAACCAGCTTTAATATCACTTTTCATCGTTTTTGGGAAAGGATGACCATCTTGCCATTGTGGATTACCCTTTTCTTTTAATTGCGCTCGGGCTTGCTCAATAATTTCCATAACCCTTTGAAGATCATCCTGGTTTGCCCGTCGTAAGTAAATTGCCATTATACTTTCTCCTTAATCATCTCTCATTCCTAAACAACAAAATCTTAATATATTAATGTATGGTTATTTTATCATGATTAATTATTGGACTGGTGGTGCTTTAGATAAGTTTAAATCATTTATCATAGCGTTTTCATCTTAAGGCACTCTTTACTTTTTATCCATATATTTTTCGCTTAATTTTGGCTTAATATAATTAAGATAATATCGCACTAACTTGATGAGGTACTTTTTATGCTCAATAAATATTCAATCTCTACTAGTGGGCCGCAAAAAACAACCATCGCCCTTAAGCAAGCTGATTTAATTATTCTAACTCGGCCTACTGACGAAGAAATTCAACAACTTTGTCAAACATTTAACTTAAACAAATTTTCTTTTCGCTATCGCTCTTCACCTGAAGAAGTATCACGCTTTCACCGAACTACTAGTGATGTGTTAGATAACCCCTTTTTCCTTGTAGTTTATGATTATATTTCTTCTTTCAAACATATTGAAAAACAACTTGCACCATCACTCATTATTTTTGATTCTGATCACCTTATTATTTGCACTGATAGTGAAGATAGCTGTAAAAATATTACTAATAGCAACTACTCTAATTTAAGTGAAATTCTTTTTAACTATATTTCGCAATGCCAATATAAAATTATGGATGTTCTTGTAAGCTATCTGAAACTTGAAAGCGCAGAATTGCAGTAATTAACCGCCATTCTGCGCTTTTT